>Ga0214542_1000175_pt1 | contig 97968 bp, 41 predicted proteins | sample CNSS1metaG_FD_160096 | JGI IMG/M metagenome (GOLD analysis project Ga0214542, IMG submission 160096) | Root nodule microbial communities from cowpea collected in UCLA plant growth center, Los Angeles, California, USA - CNSS1 | ecosystem: Host-associated > Plants > Roots > Nodule | place: USA... | reverse complement strand
ATATGGCGGGGACGGGTATTATGGCGGGTATATGTACATCCCCATACCCATCCCCATACCCAACTGAAAAAGTCGGGGATTCCCCATACCCATACCCATACCCAGTCAATGAGGGATTCCCCGTCAAAACGGGGACGGGTTCGGACAATACCCACGGGGACGGGTTTATTTGCCATCTCTAATTATATTTTGCTTTTCTAAAATACCCTTAATTACTTATAAATTAATAATTTTTTTCCAAAGGGTGCGAATTAGTTAAAAAAAGTTTATAAAACAGATACGAAATATTATAAGTATTTATAATTAAAAAAATATATACAAATTAAGAAAAAATGTGACGGGATAATATACAGCAAGACCATTGATGCATGCAGAGATGGAAATGGAAACAACGTTAATTGATGTCAGTAAAAATCACAGATAGCGATCGAAACTTTTTAACCAGAGAGAAAAATTGAGTTACACATTCACTTTCACAAACCTAAAGACTTACTACTAATATAAAAAGAACTTTAGTTTTTGCTTTTGACAGTGAAATTTCTGTCAAATGCTGAGATCCAACGTTCTAAAATCTCAATCTTCTTATTGAACTTGAATAATACAAGAAGATACACAGAAAATTCAAGAATCAAAACCAGACAGAAAAATGGCAGGTGGAAAGAATAGTCTCTACGTTCTGTTCTTAATATGGGTTCACTATTTTCTGCTACTGTAGTAAGCATAAGCTTATACTCAACCATATTATTAATGTTGAGAAATGTATAATTATTCTGCGGTAGAAGTGAGGTGGGCTAAGTCGTAATCCTAAAATGGGATTTCCAGTAGGATAGTTATTGAATGAGAGATTGTTGCAGATGACATCAATTGTCATGTGGTAGAAGTCAAGTGGACCGAATCACACTCGAATCTTGACACTTAGATTGTTACACTCTTAAGTAAAAAGAGTTACACCCTAACTAATAACCGTAGTTTTTAGTCTAGTGACAAACGTTCCATTATAACAAGAAGTTAAAAAAAATCGTGTTCTGATCAACGACTATAGCTTTTCACCTAGTAAACGCTCGATTTTAACAATTAACATTCATCATTAGTTTTTTGCATGTTTGGTATATCATTAGTTACATTCAAAGCTACTACAACTGTTCATAACAACAGAGGACTCATAATTTGTTTGAGATTTACTGAATATATTACGTGAGCTCTCAATTAAGTTTTGTATTTTGTGAGGAGTTAGGAATGAAAGAAATGGTTGTTTGTGATTGATAATCTGCAAATGTGCAGTGTCTCTCTCTGTGTACGTTCACAATCATGAAACTTGAAATTTGTTGTATTTCTATGCAAAATTGGAGACCGAATTTGTGTAAACTTGAAATGACAGAGAGAAGAATATTGTGATGAATTTGAGGACCCTTACAGTGAGTGAAGTTGAATCATTTTTGTGTGGTCTTTGATTTTGAGTGGTGGAGGGGCCTGAAGGAAACAGGGAAATATAGTTTTAGTGGGGTAGAAAAGCACACAAACACTTACACATAAACACACACATTGAGATACACTACAAGCATATAGCAACCAAGAGAAGAGTTATCTTTCTCTTTCTCTGGCCGAGACCAGTTTTCAGTGGCCACTCTGCAATGCCCACACAATCTGATCTCAGGCACATGATTTTCTGCTTCTCAGTGGTCCCATTACACCAGTACATTATTCAGTGCTTCAGCCACAACTTATTACAAACATATTACAAGCACAACACAACACAACATTGCATATATATTATAAGCTTCTCTGCTATATTGGCATCAAGTGCATACACCTTTTTCTCCACTCTGCTACCTAAACTGGTTTTCAGTTTCCTCTCTTCACCCTTTTTTCCTTTACATACGCTGCCCCATTTGCAGTTTTTGAGTACCAAGTATATTACAAACACTTGTTTTCTTTTGTTTTTATCCCAAAGTTTTCAACTTTTCATGCTTCCACCACACCACATCATAATAGGTAACTGAAAATAAATAACATTTGGCTAGAAAAAGAAAACAAAAGGGTGGTGAATTTTAGCGTGAAGATACACAATGATCTATGTCAGTCAGCAGCAGGTGATATGTTGCAGAGCATGATGATGAAGTACTCCTCTTCAAATTTCTAAGGATCTGATGTGTAAAGCTGCTTGGTATTATTAGTGGAAGAAATTGTATTCATTTTTTTTTTCCTCTTTTTCAGTTCTAAGATGATTTTCACTTATTCTATTTTTCCCTTTCTGGTTTTCTTGATGATTTTCTATTGATGTGAAAAATTTTGTGAGAGTTTGAATTTTATTCATGATGTTAGGACTTTCTTAGTGAATGATTTTATTCATCATGTCAGCACTCTTTATATATTGAAATTTGTGTTTGAGTATTTAAAATTACTAAACTTTAATTTAATGACCAAAACATTTTTTTTTCTTATGATATATTGTTTGGAAAATTCAAATTGAAATATATTCAAATTACATGTTATATTTATTTATATTAAATGGAATTTTTTATTTTATATATTAAGAGTAAAATGACAAAAATATTTAATTACAAATTTTGATAAACAGTTTTGCATCTAATAATAAGAAAAGTAAAAGGAAAATGATAGATTATATTAAAGTAAGATGTGTCTCGGCATTTAACTTAGTGTTTAATTTTACAACTCGTTTAAGAGTAAATCCTCGCTCGTGCCAAACGAATAAAGGGTCGATTAGGTTTGCTATATCATTATTTGGTGTTTGTTTTTAAATATTTGGAAGGCAATTATTTAAATAATAATTTTCGATAAAGTAATGGAACTATTTTTATTATGAAAATCTTATTCAACATAAGGAGGAATTTAATAAAAATTAAAAGTTACCAAATTAATTTCAAACTAATAAACTAATTTGCTTTCCCATTTCATCTAAAATAATTATTTTTTAAATGCTAACTCAATTCCAACTTCATGTTTTCTTTTTACTTCTTTAAGACCATATCTAAATAAAATAGGCTGTTTTAAAATCATTTTTGAGAAAAGCAAATAAATTTCATAATTATTTAATCATCAACATAATATTTAAAAAAAAATACTATCTTCTTACAAGAAATTCAAACAAACATGATAATTGATATCACCCGTTGCATCATCCATAGTATTCAATTTAACGTCTTATAATTCTCTTATGCTTTATTATATTATAAGTAAACCAATTTATTAATTAAGTTTCAAATGTCTTTCAAAACCAAAAAAAAAAAAAAAAAAAAATAGAGTTCAACACTGTGACACACACTGAGAAAATCGAGACGTTTAAATAGATGCACCACTTAGATAAAGGAATTTTTATTGCACAAAGTTTGACAAAATTCTGATTCCATCAATGCATTTTTATAATATAGATAAGAGCGTATACTTCTAAATAGAAACGAAGTTTATTTTTTAAGACTGTGAGTTATTTGCATTTTTCATTTAATTTTATATCTCAATTAAGATTTTCGCATACTCATTTTTAAAAATAATGAATATTTTTTTCTCACTGAAATGTCCTTACACTTCTCTTTATTTCATTGTTTATATTCAGTACATGTTTGAATAATTATATTTTTCTACAAATACACCTAACCCTACATATTTTAATGAATGTCTAAGATTACTTTCCACCCAACTAATTTACATACTTCTGATATTAAAAATAAGTTTTTAAGCTTAATTCAATTCTATAAAATCAATTTGTAAATTGAGATTTGCACCTCACTTATATATTATGAAATTGTTTTATTTCTAATCGAATCATATAATGTATAATTATCGATCAATACTGTATCCGACATAATCAATTTACCATTAAAAACGAAAAGATTTATATTAGTGTGGCTTATTTGGGATAATATTAAATATATTATAATTATTACATTGAAAAGAAAAAAAAAAGTGAATATATAATAATGAATTTAAAAAAATATGAAAATGACACATAAAGCCAAATAGGGTTTGTTGTAGTTTTGAAAAGGAAGGGACTTTTTGACCTAAGTGTTCACTATAATTAGTGAATTATTATCCCATGATTGATTGATTAATCTTGATGGAGGATTTGGCATTTGGCAGCCCTAGTGTGCCCTAAAAGCTGTCATACACTTTACAAAAAAGCACAAAGAATTTGTTGAAGGTTTTGGTTGAACTAGCAAACCAAACTCCTATATATTTATATAATTAGTAGTAGTTTAATGTTGATTAATTATGATTATGTAAGAAGTGAAGTGTGAATAATAAATGTTATGTGAGTATATGGAGTGATGGACCATGTAATGTCGTGGAGCACATGAGCCTAAACGGCGTTGATTTCGGTGATTCCTTGCTTTCTTTTTTGTCGTTTCTTTGATACTCAAAGTAGATGAACTAGGGGAAGATGAAACTCTATTTTCGAAGCAACACATGCTTGTATGGCTGTATTCCGATCTCACGAATAACCACCACGAACCTAATATTCTTCTCATCCACTAATTCACAATTCCTATTAGGATTAATTACCATCAAATCAATGCTCAAATCTCGAGTTTTACTCGTCTTTTCTTTAATAATATTCTATTATTCTTTTCTCAAGACAAAGTGGTAATTAATAATGTCCAAATCATAATAGTTAAATTCTATTTATAAAATATGGATGTATTCGTTGATGAAAATCTACATTGACGAGAGACAAGACAAATTCAAAATATATAAGTGATGTGTAAACCTTATTTTATAAATTGGTTTGGTAAAATTGAATCAAATTTAAAGTCTACTTTCTAATATTGGTTAAGATATAAATTTTAAGTTAATTTAATTCTAAAAAAAATCAATTAATAAAGTATTGTTTTCATCTTTACATATTATAATTTGACTTTATTTTCAAACGACTTACAATTTCTAATGCACTCTCTTTACGTCGAGACATATATCTCTCAAATGTAAAATTAAATATCTATGCGGAATATGAAATCTCCAACAATAACACTATAAATCATACTATTTTTTCTTAATGTAACGTTAATACGTAAAATTTAAATGGTTTACATGTTTAATTTAGTGCTACATTTCATGTTATTTAAACATATTTTATACAATTTCTTTGATTCATTGCAAAAGGGTATATATATATATATATATATATATATATATATATATATATATATTTCATTAACTATGAACGCGTTGATCATGTTCAAATTAATTATGTCAATTGACTACTTTTATGGAAATATTCGTAATTCATTAAATAGTTTACTTCAACCTAATTGTATCAATTTCAGAAAAAAAATAATCTAATATGAGCACAAATCTTAACATGACCTCAAGTTGTCAATAAATTTGAATTTTAAGGCTGGGTTACCTTAAACCCTAGAATTGAATATATAAGTGCACAAAGTTCTTCTCATTCTTTTTTGTTCCCTTTGACAACCTTGTTCTTTTTTATAGTTTTTATGACACATCTAATCAAGTGGTGTAGCAGTGCACATGTCTTTGCATGAATGAATGAATGAATGAAATAGTGATATAGCATTCCACATGAGTTAGGTTGGCAAAAAATAGTAAAACGCAAGCATCTTATTAGAAGTAAATCACGAGAAACATATATAGCATTTAATTTTCATTTACTACTCACAACCTACACAATGTGTAACATCATGTCTGTTCTTGCTTCGGATGCACTAAATTTACTTCCCAATCATACACCTCCACTTCTACAAATCACAATTAAAGAAAAAACAATGACCCCAACACACAATCTTCAGAATTTAACATATGCACACCACTCGTCATAAAATATTTGTCCAAGTAGAAAACTCAGAGAGAAATATCATCGCAAATATTATAATCATTTATTTAATTTTTAGATATTTTAATATTATATATAGATAATTAGTTCGTTTAACTCTTTATTTATTATTTTTCTAAACAATACATCTTGTTTTAATGAATTACCTCTATAAACCTAACAAGTAGTATAAGAGCCGATAGTTAAAACCGATTCAAACTAGTGCAGTATAGTCCTTGTATCGAAAGTCTTCCTGCCAAGGGTTTCAGGTAAGTATGTCTCATTAAGAAGAACGACAGTACAAAAAAGACAGAAAAAAAAAGTACTCGTGGTTGGAAATGCTTCCGTTGGAGGGGAAGTATACCAATGTGGTTGATGGGACTCACACTTGAGGAAGAGATCGTTAGAAATCTAAGTGTGAGTTTAAGTTCTACATTGACTATACATCACTTTATACATTAGAGATAAATGCAAACATCACTTTACACATCAATTTTGTAGGATTAAGTTAGATTTAATGCCATTTACTCTGTAATAAGTAGGTGCAAATATAATCTTACAAGCTGATTTTATAGAATTGAGTTAAATTTAAAGTTCAAACCAAATCTCACCTTACTGGACTGATATAGTGAAATTGAGAAATTGAGTTAAGTGTAAATAGGAATAGTTTAATGGAGTAGGGTGGACAAAGTTGATGAATTTGTTATAATAGACAAACACATGGAATATTAATTGGACAGAGGCAACGGGGTGATAGAAGGACATTTTGACCGGATATTCCCAGATCACAAGCTTATAGTTGAATAATTGGAATGAAAAGAGAAGGCATAGAAAATGATAAAGAAAAGGGAAAGTTTTAATTTCCCGGAGAATCTAGAGCGCATCAGGCGCTGACCGTGGCTTCGGAATCTATTAAGAAATGGATTAAGAAAATGGTTTGATTAGGAAGAGAAGAAAGGAATAAACAAAAAGCATGGGGTTCCGAGCATAATTGTTGCTTACAATACGCCATAAATGTTAAAGTTTTGGAGTCATATAAGAACAGGGGAATAACATAACATAACACCAAAACAACACAACAAACCAACAACACCCTATTGCCTACACAAACTCACGCCCATAACTCACGTGACCCTACCCTTCTTGACGCCGATCAATATGCTATTACTATTGCTATTTTCCCTTGATCAAAGTTTAAATAAAGGTTAAATATGTTTTTAATCTTTTAAGTAAATTTTAGAATTAATCTATTTCGAAATTTTGGACCAATTTAGTTCTTCATCTTTCAAAATATGTGAATTTAGTATTTTTAATCAAATTTTGTTAAGTTTATTTCACATTTCAAGCGTGTTTCATAATAGTATACGACACATATTTGCTTTAATGTTAAGTCAAATACTATTATAAAACACGTTTGAAATGTCAAATAAACTTAACAAAATTTGATTAAAATGACTAAATTCACGTATTCCGAAATATGAAAGACTAAATTGATCAAAAATTTCAAAATTAACTGAAAATTAAGGGATAAAAAACATATTTAACTCTTTAAATAAAGTTAATAAAATTTAAAAAAAAAGTTATTTCTTTATGTTAAAAATAAAATATTCAATAACTGGTCATGCTGAACCGACTATTTCTATTAAAATATTTTAATAAAAAATTCAACTCAGGTTTACTCTTTCTTCGTTTATTATATATTCTTATTTGTATTGTCGACGAGAAATTATATTTGATTTGTGAAAAAAATTGTATTTGTGATAAAAAAAGAAAAAAAAAACATGATGTTGATGATGTGGTATATTTTTTTTAGTTGTCTTGGAAATAGAAAGAAGACAGGTGAGTTGAGTTGCTTAAGGTAAAGGTAGTGTTGGACATAAGACATGGAATATTTGAACACGGAGAGGGAATATTGGAGAGGAGGATTATATGCTACATAATTAGACAAATGCTAGCGTTGAAATTCTTAACGTTAACGTTGGAACGGATGCACTTCTTTATACTATTCCTACTTGCACTTCCTCCCACGCTCCATTCACACACTCACTTCCCCCTTTATTTATAATCACAAATCATATATATCTTCGATTTAAACGCGAAATTGCAATTCATTTTTATTCGGAATTTTAAAAATAAATGAATATAATATAAATAATTCAAACATTGACTGAAACACCACTTGACATGCCAAACAAATATAATGCAATAAGTTATAATGATTATATCGTTCATTTTTAAAGTTTATGAATTGGCTTAAATATTTTTTTCATCCTCATTTTCATAGTGTTTATTGCGGATGATCCTCATTTTGACAGAATGTTTAAAATGGTCCTCATTTTTTTACCGAATGTTTAAAATGATCATCATTTTCGATTCGTATTTTATTTGGTCATTTTTTGTGACGTCGTTTAAGTCAGTAAAGAAATACTGTACAAGTGACACTATTTGTATTACGTTGCATTGTGGTGTGTTATGTGTACTGTACATATGGTTCCGTTACTGATTTAAACGGCGTCACAGAAAATGACCAAATAAAATACGAATTGCAAAAATGACGATCATTTTAAATATTCGGTTAAAATGAGGACCATTTTAAACATTATGTTTAAATGATGACCATTTTAAACATTATGTCAAAATGAGGATTATCCGCAACAAACACTACGAAAATGAAGACGAAAAAGGTATTTAATCCTTATGAATTCTATCAAAGTTTAAGACATAGACAAATTATAATTTTGCATTAAAGTTTAGAAACTAAAAGAACATATTTAACATTTATTTTTTTTTAACTAGAATCAATAAAATATCACGAGGATTATGGGTTTTTTAAAATCAATAAGATATCACGAGGCAAATAAAGAAACCCCTTGATATCTATGAATTAAATTATTAGTCATGATTAGGTAAAAATGCATACGATTTATGTCATAATTTTTATGAGAAAATCTTTATTAATTTAAATGTAATGTTTATTGACAGTCTACTCGAATAAAATGAAGGGTGTCTTCTCGGCCTTAAAATAGATTTTTAAAATGAATAGAAGTGGATGTCTTAACTTTAGTTTCATTCAACCTAGTCATTCTTATGCAAGGGATGTTACTATATAGATGATAATAAATGTAACCTAATAATTATTTGTACAGAGAGCGAAAGAAGTAAGAACGAAAGAAAACATTTAAAATTTGAAAAAAAAAATCTACTGTTAATTTGATAGAACAACAGAAAACAAGGGAAAAATCAAGAAAAGAAAAATTATTTTCAATTTTCTCCTTTTAAAAATTTATTTTTTTCTATCTATCAGGACACAGACTAATAACCACAAGTAAAAGCATATATGAAAAATTACGGTAAGAATATGTAATAATAGGACTAAATGTTCCTATTAATATATAGTTCATACTGTTCCAGCTTACATTCAATAAGTTTTACATCGTTTAAGAGTAAAGGTTAAGCAAAGTTTAAATACTTTTATTTTTTTTTTACCCTCTGAAACATTTTTAAAGATAAAACCGTAACAGAATTCAAATACTATAAAACAGACAATACCTCGAAAACATATCGATTAATCTAACAATCCTTTTTAAGTATAAATTTAGTTTAACTAAAATATCCTTATTTTATGTATCATCCCAATTAATACACATAAAGGGATAATTTAGAAAATGTATTTTGAATAAAAAAAACATATAATTTTGCCATTGTTAAAATTCATTGAAAATTGTGAAAAAGCGCGTTAGAGTAACACGGTGAGAGATATGACAAGAACATAGTTGAGGGCCTCATCAGCATGTTTTTTGCTTCTGCATGTGGTTGTGGGTCTGCAACCTGCTCTCACCTACACACTCTCTACTCATACTCACACACACTCATAATATATATATATATAGTTCCTCTTTCTTAAATCTTTCAACCTTTCAAAATTTCTTCTCTTCCATATCGTGCACCTTCGCACGTGTACAGCACGACCTTAAGAAATGTATACATGAAAATGAGATCTTGTTGATAAAGGAGTTAAAAAACATGTACGAGAATCCAAGAGGTGGGTTAGGGTTGTTCGTAAGTGTTAATTAATTGTCATGGTTTGTTTGATGGGTTCGGAAAACACAGATACAGAAATAGTCATTTTCCTGTGAGGGTGTCCCAAAGCTATGGTGATAGGTAGAAAACGATGAGGTTTTTAATGGCACATATGTGTTCGTCTGCACGTAACAGTAACAGAGAGTGAGAGAAAGAGAAATGAGGGTGAGTTTGAAGGGGATATTTTGGGGTGGCAGTGAATCCTCGTTCATAATAAAAGAGGAATATTCCAATTCAAGAAAAAATGCAATATTTAAAAGAGATAAACTAAACCCTGCTACAAACAAAAAGAGCAGAGAATTTTAACGGGTCACCATCCATCATCTTAAACTACACACTCATTTTCCATTCCAATATTCCATTCAATAGTACCCCTTTTGTTTTTCTCCAAATCCAACCATATTCCTGTCAAGAACCACCATTAACACTTCTTTCTTTCTTCAAACTTCTCTCTTTTTTTTATTTAATTTAATTACCTGCAGATAAGGGAAACCAAACCAGAGACCACACTCTTCCCTTCACTTACTTCCTCTCTCTCTCTCTATATCTATCTGTATCTATCTATATCTATCTATCTACAGTGTTTAGTACTTTGATGACTGATATATCTCTCAGCTTCCATAAATAACTGCTACCCCTTTTCACTAACTTTTGGTTCAAACCACCATCCCCAAAAAACTCTGATCCTTTCTCTTTTTTCTTTTTTTTTTATTTATTTTTTTATCTGACTAGTTGTGACAAGTAGTCCCTGGAAATTAATTACTCTCTCTCTCTTTCTCTCTTTATCTCTCTTTCAGCTTTAAAAATTTTCCCTATGGTGGTCTTCCTTCAACCCTAGTGGGATCCTATACTAAAAGCCTATCACCACACCATCATCACAAATCATAAGTCACTCATGATATAATCACACCCTTAAACCCTTTCAATTCATTCTATCTTCAACCTCTTCAATTCCATCATCTCTTACTATATTAATTTGCTTTTCCACTTCACACCTTCAATTAAACTCTTCATCATTCCATTCCCTTATATATAAACACAGATCTTCTCCATTCTTTACTTTTTATCTCTCTTTCTACCAATCTCCATGTTCACTAATTCACACACGCTAATGCAAACCCTGTTGCCACCTTTGCCGGAGCCAGACCTCTCCCTCAACATAAGCCCTCCCTCTATTTCCGAGGTCAAGGAAGTGGCGCCTTTCGGCAAACTCATTTACAGCGACATGTGTTCGACTTCTGATTCGGGAAGCAGTGGAGGAAGCGATTTGAGCCATGAGTTCCACAACCTTGCTCACCCTCGTGAACCCACCTTGAAGTTAGGCTTCGGAACAACGGATTTCAATCCTCGCCGTCATCAGGCTCAAGGTGACACCAGAAGCTTCAACCACCACCACCACCACCACCTTCAGCCTCACATCTATGGCCGCGATTTCAAACGAACTGCAAGAGTCGTCAATGGCGTCAAAAGAAGCGTCCGGGCTCCTCGAATGAGATGGACCACCACCCTCCATGCCCATTTTGTTCACGCGGTTCAACTCCTTGGCGGCCATGAGAGTAAGTCTTTCAAAACCCATCTCTAAAATTTAGCAGATTCCAAAATCAATGGAAAAAAAACCATTTTTTCTTTAATTACTTCAAAAACCATTGAACTATGATGTTCTATGAGCCATGGGATAATTACATTATACGTGTGAGTATTGTTTGAGGGCTTGTTATTGTTGGAATGCAAAAGGTGAAGGTCGTGAGATAAAACAGATGTATAAATATATGTATATATATATAGAGAAACATATTCTAGGTTATGTCTAATCTTGAGTTTGTCTTGTCACACTTGCAGGAGCAACTCCGAAGTCTGTGTTAGAGTTAATGAACGTTAAGGATCTAACCCTAGCACACGTCAAGAGTCACTTGCAGGTGGGGTAGTTTCTATTCTCTCCCCCATTATATTTCTCCATAGTCTTTGAGCTTAATGAGTGAAGTTCCTATTCTTCCTCTTTGAATGAGTTTCTGACGAGACAGAAGAAAAGAAAGGGAAGAAAAAAGGACTATTGTTAGTCGTTAGAATAGGTTGCCTCTAGTAGTGGGGAAGGTAGAACCAAGGACTAGGGACAAAAGGGGTATCTAGATTATGTAATGCAATCTTAACCTTGTGAACATTTTTTTTTTCTTCTCATTTCATCTTTTATTTGGGGTGTTCATGCAGATGTATAGAACAGTGAAGAGCACTGACAAAGGCACCACAGGTAATTGAATATCGGAGTGTTGTGTTCCTTCTCAAGGACCCTTTTTTTCGTTTCTTCTTCCATTATCATCATCATTATTATTCTCTTTGTTTGAGAGATATCTTTGATGATTCGAGTGTGGCAGAAAACCCCATGATTTGCCTAGTACTGTTCCCCGTTAAAAACAAAAGTCTCTTTGGCTTATAGGACTTGTTTCAAAGTCCCCAAGTGAATTATTAGCCTCTGGTGTCTGATAAAGGAAGAGCAATGGCTCCATTGTTGATGAATTTTGCAGGTCATGGGCAGACAGATATTTCAGTATTGAATCCAAGGCCAGGGATTAACATGGTTCATCTGCATGCACCTTCGCCCAATTTACCAGACCCCATTATTCAAAGGTTATTATTCATTCATCTTTTGCATTAGTTTCCCTAAGATTCCGTCTTTTAATTTTCTGTGCTTTTTCAGATTTCATTCACACACCATCAGGTTTTTTCTCTGTGCAAATTAATGTGAACTTAATGTTGACTTATTGAATAATGCTGATTCAACTGCTGGACCATTAAAAGCAACCTATGCCAATGTCGGAGTACAATGTATATGCACGGTTTTTCAAAAATCCCTTTGTTTGACCCTTCTGTTTATTTTCTTTTTCTTCCAAACTTTTTACAATAACGATACTCATATACCTCATTTTAAGGTGTATTCATGAAAGTAAAAAATAGAGGAAAAAAAAACTGATATATAAATAAGAAATGGAAAAAATAATTAAGTTAATGTTTGCCACAAAAGAGATAAACTGAGTGTAAAGTTAATATTTTTCTAACTTCTATACATCTCCTATAATTAAAAGTTTAACGTTTGGCGTCGGTAAGACTTTGTTTACCAAATCCTTTTTTTTTTAATTCACGTGTGTCATTGGCTTTTTGCTTATCTTATTTTTATTACAACCTTCTATAACGACAGCTTTATAACCTGTACATAGATTTTGACGAGTAAAACCTAGGGTTTCTATAGGTAGGTATGAGGGTGATATAATTAATTTTCTACGTGGATTCTTAATAATGCTTTCACATTCTTGATCCCAATGCATGGCAAAAGTTCTAGCCTGTGGTTCAAATCTCAATGTATTACATAAGCCATATTTTTTAAAGAAACAATAAACTTCAAATGGTATAGTAATAACCTTATGAGTTCCTTAATTGATCGTGGAAACAACTAACCTAATCATTTATTTTTAAGTAGAATGGATGTTTTTTTATCACACACATGAATTCAGTTTCATTATTTGGTCATATATATGATGTTTCACTACCAAAATTGAGATTGCAAACAAAAACTGTTCCTCTCTTTATCTCGTATGTTAAAATCTCACTTGTTTCCATTTCCGAAAAAAGATCACATACATAAAGTTTCAACATCTCAATTAATTCCTTTGAAACTTTTGGATGTTGACCGTTAGTGCATCACATGGCACTTCACCTCATTGAAAAAGCAAACACATGAAGTCGTATATATAGCAATGGAGTTTGGAGTTTTGTTACACACACTGTAATAAAAGACACCATTGGATTAATTAAGGAAGTGGAAGATGTTCACTTTCAACATTAATTTTGTTGTTCCACTTTTCAGGACAACGTGGCAACAATCATCAATAGAGACAAAAACAAAGAACAGTAGACAAGAAGCAGAGATGGGTTTGACGTATTGCGAGGTGAAGAAGGGAAGTAGTGAAAGCATGGTAAGTTGTGACACAAATGGATGTAGCTTCTGGCTTGTAGTTTTGTTGCATGCATTTATGAATATTCTCGAAATGGCTTATGTCACTCACAAGGGTAATAATAATAATTTATGTATGTATGTGTGTATATATAAATAAACAGGTGATGAATGGCTTGGATTGTACCAGTTTGTCACGTTCCGAGGGAATGCTTGACCTAGAATTCAGCCTTGGAAGACCCATTTGGCAAAAAGACCACGCAGAATCGTCGAGAGAGTTAACTCTTTTAAACTGCTAAAACAACGTTAAAAGAAGTAAAGAAAGTTAAGGTTATAAAAAATTAGGTTAAATTTAAATAACCAACCTTTGACATGTGTGGAGGAGATTGATCATGATGATGATGATGATGATGATGTATGTGAATGAATGATTTTGATTGTGTGTGTTTGGGAGAGAGATGAGGAATGGGATAAAGGGATTTTGCTAGAGAACATATGCTTGAGTCCAAAGAAAATTTTCAGGCATTGTCTTTGATGTCATTTTCTGTGGAAGCTATAGAATAGAACATGATGAAAAATAAAAATGGAATGGTTTGGACCATGCATGGGTTATAGTTAGGCAACATAGGACCCATTTGGGAATGCTGATATGAGACAGGTGGGTCAACTTTTCTGCCACACCATCATCACATGTGTACCACATACACATACATGTTATCTATCACCTACATTAATTCACTTTTACAAATTAATATTGCAAACTTTTTTCTTTTCTTATATCTATATATCTTTATATATCTTTGTTGGGTTTCTCAGTTTCTCATATTAATCTTTTATTCATATATTATGAGGACTCGTAAAATTTTCACCCAAAAATTTGGACTCATCCCAATTCAGTATCATTCAAACTCATAATATATATATTAACTGATAAATTAAAACATAAATATAAAAGTTACTGATAATTTTTTTTCGTCTAAACTTAATTTTCTGATTAAAATGAGTGTATATGAATGAATAGAAGTTTTGTTTCTTGGATTTGCTATTTCCAACCATCAATATAGGATTCATATATACTTCATAAAATATAAAATTTGAGCAGACCACTACGATGCTTCTTCACTCTTGACACTATCGAATATCTCACTGATTAATTCTTTTAAGAAGGATTTTTAAGAGTTTAATATTCATATAGACAATCACAAACTTTACCCTATCAACTAATAGAGAAATATTTCTTTAACTGTCATAAATATTTTTAAAGCTAAACTTTTTTATGTTGTTCTTATTTATTAAGTCTTCAAAATATGCTAAAAGACAAGTCCAATTTCCTGTACTTATTTTTCTGTGTCGTCCTCTGACATGGCTTCGAAATACACTATTTTTTGATAATATCAAAAAGATTTTTAATATATTATAAAATACTAAAATGAGTGTACATTTAATCTAAGACACGTTAGAGGATGGTATAAGAAAAGTTTAGGACAAAATCCAAATTTTTATTAGACATTGATTTTGATGTTTTAAAATATGTTATAAATTTTGTTAAGATAAAAAAAACAAAGTACTTTGAAAGTTTAATGGAGGGCAAATATCAAAACCTCAATAGAGAATTTAAACTATTAATAAATTAACTTTAAGTCTAATTTAATTTTACAAAATTAATTTGTAAAGTAAAATTTACATTTATTTATTTATTTATTTATTTATATATATATATATATATTAAATTAATCTTATAGCTTTTAACACATCTCATCATATTAAGGTATGTATATCTCGTATGAGAAGTTAATCATTCAGAAATGTACAAATAACAAGTGAAATAATGGATCTAATAAACTTCAATCAAATGGACTCTACTCTAATACTATGTTAAAGACTAATCTTTAACTTCAACTCAACTTTATAAAATTAACTTAAAAAAAAGTTTATATTTATGTATATATATTATATATCGTAAATTAATTTTATATATAATCAATACGAGATTTCTAATAAAGACTCTTACGACTACCCGAAAAGAGAACCAGAAAAGGTTATCTTTTGTGTTTATCCACAAAGTTTATGTTGCTATATACCTGAGTGCATGTTCAAAGTTTTTTTTTTTTTTCTGAAATACGAAAAATCTTAACAAAAGGCATATTTTTTTTATTAGAAAACAAAAGGTCAATAAACAAACTGGCACTGCGTGTTGCCTTTTCCTTGTCCGCAGTGCGCTTTGCGGAAAGGTGTAGCTCTGTTTATTATGGCCCATTAGAACACTTTTCTTGTGGGCCGAAATTCAGATTTCTGATTTCCATAAACTTTAAATGATTTCATATTGTAAGAACAATCCCATACGTTTGTAGGAAAAAAAATGAAAAAGTAGAAGGCCCACCCATTTGGTCCTACTACCTCTGTTATGACTTTTGATCTATATGAATTTTCACTGAATTATATATATAACTGGAAGGAAAAAATGATAAAAAGATAATACTAAATATAAAAAATAATATTCAAAAATTATTTAAAGAGAAATTACATTAGATGTGATGAAATATATGGTAAGTTGTAAATTTAAATGGCATAAAAATATTTTTTAAAGATTACAAAAACATTGATAGATGATAAAGGTGTTCAACTTTTCCTTTTTCATTTGTTAGAAAGTCACTTTCTGTAGGTATATAAAAAGTGTTGCAGTGTCCCTCTGTATTCCCCAGCCCAATTGAACACTATTGTTGTGGGCCGAAATCCCTTTTGCTGTGATCCATTTTTTCAATCATCTTGTGTTAAGTACGAAAAATGAAAAAGTAAAAGGCCCACCATATTGTCCTAGTTCTGACATGAATCTGTGATTTATGATTTTTTTTTAGGATTCCTAGGAATTAAAAAAATATTTTATAAATCTAATTTATAACATGAAAATTAATTTTAATTAAAATATATTTTATAAAATCAAAATCACTAATTACCCTTAACTATTAATCACTAACTTAAACAAATCCCCCCAGTTTCAGATCGTGTGTTGTGCCTAAAGTGTTCTTCTACTGTAATGTTCTCTTCTTTCATTTTATTTTTGTGTGATTTTTTTAGTGTTGTTATTTATATTTTACTTATTTAAATGATGAAATGTGTGTGGGCCGAGGGATCTACCAAATCTAAATGGGCCGAGGGATATAGCTTGTTAGGTCCAAGCTATACCTTTATAGATGTGAAATCTATATTTATTTTTATAATTATATTTCATAAATAAATAAAAAATTAAGAGTTATATTAAAAATTACCATAAAGTTTAATAGATAAATTACAAATTAGAATAATATGGTTTTGTGTGACATGGTCCATAGAAGGAACAGGAAGTGGTGACAAGACAAAGGTGGTCCTTGATCGATGATAATGATTCATTGTCATAATAAGTGCGACCACATGGTAACAGCGATGACGCCCGAAAAGGATTGTCACAATGCCTCGTCCATTTTCTCTGCTGCATCTGAATACATGTTTGTTGTCACGGTTTGTTTCTGATATGTTTAAATGTGTTTTTCTTATATTTGAATATTTTTAATGTTATTTTTAATTATTTAAACGTGAGTATTTCATTTATTAAAATAATATTTCTTTATTTCAATGGGTTATCACATTTTAAATATAAATTATAGATAAATATTGGCAAAAAATTAATAATACACAAATCAATATTGTATGAGTAATACTGTGATAAAAAAAATGCATTAAATCTTATCCAAATAGTAATATAAAGTCTTAATACTATTTAAATAAACATGTGTTACACGGATTCATTTAATCTTATTTATATATATATATATATATATATATATATATATATATATATATATATATTTAGAAATCAATAAATAGGAAAGCTATATTTACCAAATGGTTTGTTCCGTTTTGAAAATTCAAATTTAAAAGTCTAGTTTGTCCAGCATATATGATAACTCATTTAAAAATAAAAAATAAATCATAATAAAGATTTTATTGTTAACCAAATTAAAAACTTTAATAAATTCACAAAAATTAAATATAGACGGTGAGAAATTGAATGACAACCGGATAATTCAACATTTTCATCATAACTATATTACTATCTTTCTTGTTCACATGATAATTGATAAATTTAGTACATTCAGAAATATATAATACTTGTCTTTTCACTCATAAAAGAATTTGGAATATTCAGACAGACGTGCAAAAGGAAAAAAACCGATATACACAATTGCAATCTTTCTTATGTGGACTACGAACCAGTCTGTCCCATCCCGCCTTTGGTCCGCGTAGGCTATGGGTTATGCAACTCGAGTTTTTGCAGGTCAACGAACTTAATATCATAACATGTTCCACATTTTTTTTTGTGAGCCTATGGGCTTGCCTGTCGGGCCAAACCCACATTACCATCCCTATATATATTATTAAAAAATATACTCTTACAGTTACACTTTATTTTATTTTAGTCTTTCAATTCAATTGCATTATATTTAGTCATTCACATGTAACATTGATATTTTACATCTCTTTGAATTTAAAAATCTTTTTTTAGTCTAAGAAATTAAAAATTATATCTTACTTCCTAAATTTAAAAGTAAATTCTCAATTTTGACTTTTAAATTTGATGTTAAAAATTTGTTACACAACTAACCCGTATTTTATTTGAGAAAAATAATTTTGATTATGGTTGAAATTCCTTGTTTAGTTGTCTCTTTATAGTATCCTCTCATTAAGCATAGATTTTCGTTACAGTTTTTATTTTTATCTTTTATGTTATTTGACACATTGTCATGCATGAAATTTTTATTTAAGTTTTTATTTTTCAAATAAAATATGATGGCTTTTATAACAAGTGATGAGAGTGTAATCATGGAAGGAAGTGTTCGAGGAGGAGAGAAAAAATGAATTAGAAAGATGAAGGAAGAGGTTCATTGTTGAGCAATTTATAAGTTATTAAAACTTGCTGGTCGCACCCCATGCTTATGATAACATCGCCTATATTTTTTTTTTATTCTTAAAGCCCAACAATACTAGCCCAGTGCTTCTTTTCTATACCTATTCTTTAATTCATATTCTCACTTTTTTTAATTTAAAGACTACATTTTGTAATTTAAAACTAAAATGGAGGTAAAATTTATACGACCAAAAATATATTTAAATGTAAATGAAAGTAAAATATTTTAAAAAATTATGTTAATTAAAATTTTTATTTATTTTATTTTAAATATAATTCTCACAACTAACTAAAAAACATGTTTCGATCATTTTAATTACCAGCTTTTCTTATAATTAATCTTCCTGATCATTTATTTATTTTTATCTCTAAATAAATTTCAAAAACACAAATAGAAAAATATATTAGTTATATTAAAAATTAGATTGAATGTTAAAATTGTTAATGGATGAGTTTGTTTAAACTAAAAAAGGAAACAAGAGCAACATTAAAACCGATTTATTCCTATGTCATTATGTCATAACAAAATTTTTATTTTATTTTATTTTATTTTAAACCTACACAATAAAAGACCTTATAATAATTATTTGTGGGATGATTTTTTGTAAGATGTTTTGATACGAATAATGTAAGGTAAAATCCATAAGCATAATGTAACTGACCACATTTAAAATGACATTATTTGATTACTTTATTTCCATCATTCAAATTCTCCACAATCTTAGCTTTGTTGACTAAAATAAAAAAGTGTGAATTCACCTCCTTTATCTCATATTTTCGCCCATTTAAATTTTTGTTTGCATCTCCAAGTTTCACAAGTAGTCCAGGTATAAAATATAACTAGATGCTTGAATATAGTTGCATATCCTAAATATCTCTTTTGTAACCCTTAATTAAATACTTACACACATCTCAACATGTCAATGATACCTATTAGTTGTTGGCACATACATAAACATCATAATCGGTTGCACGAGTCAAGTTTACGGGTCGTGTTCTTGGTTCGTGTTTATATTTGAATTTGCGAGTCGATTGTACGTGTTGTTTTTATGGATTGAGTTTATTGTATAGGTGGTCAAGTTTAGTTTTTGAATTGAGTTTATAGATCAAGTATATGGGCCAAGTTTGCTGGTCATTTTTTTTTAGTTGAGTTTACGGATTCAGTTTATGGATCGATTTTATCAATTGAGTTTAAGAATCTAATTTATGGACAGTTACATTTCATACAATTACATTTCACACAATTCTCACTTATAAATTCATCGGTCACACTTCATTAATCACAACATTTTGTGAATCACACTTAATGATTTGTAACAAACAATATATCTCACATCATTTTATACATAATTTGTTTAATTTAACATATAAATCGAGAAATCTCATAATTTTGTCAAATTTTCACTCGATCAAGTCTATTCCAAATCATCTATATCAAATCAATTTAATATATCTAATCAATTTAAATTATTACATACAATAATTAATCATCTCGCATAACCTCACGTTTTATACTTATATAAAAAATTGTCCAAATTATGCAAAACTAAAAAAATTTGAACTTATTACCAGGAATATTACATATTAGCAAAATATATTGCTACAAACATATATTAACAAAAAATAATCTTTTTAATTCATATATTATGTATAGACACAAACTTCATGCATGTAACTACACAGTAATCAAGATGTATGAAAACAGAATAAAACTAGTTCAAAAATACAACTTGATTGAATTGAATTATCTTAAATTTTGTTATATGTATTGTAAACAAAAATGCTAAAAGTACTCAATTGGGGTGAAAATGTTGAATTAAATCGTACTACTTTGAAATATGATGATGTTTGTGGTAAATAATTTTTGGTTTAAATATGTTTTTAATATTTTAATTTTAAGTGAATTTTGCAATTAGTTCATTTCGAAACTTTGAATCAATTCAGTCTTTCATCTTTTGAAATATGTAGATTTAGTCCTTTGAATCAAATTTTGTTAGATTTATTTGATATTTTGTACGTATTTTAGGATTGTATTTGAGTTGTTTATACGTTTATACTGTTTGACATATTTTTGCTTTAATGTTAAGTCAAATATTATTGTGAAACACGCTTGAAAAATTCAATAAACTTAACAAAATTCTATTAAAATGACTAAATCTACATATCTCTAAAAATAAAAGACTAAATTGTTTTAAAATTTTAAAATAAATTAATTTCAAAATTTACTTAAAATTAAAGAAAAAATATATTTAACCCATAATTTTTGACATTTATTTATGCTAATGCCTAAAATTTCCTTTGTGCCGTTTCAGAGACACAGACAGAACAGAACACAACCAGCCTCAGCACCGGGCCCCGCCCAAGTAACAACTAACAAACAACTACCCTGTTCTCGTAACTCTGGTTAGGTTAACCGAACCAGGGTTGGGACATGCCAGTTGGAGACATGGGCTTCAAGTTAAGTCCGCAAAATAATGCAACGATCAAGGTCACTCAATCACACACACACGCAACGCAATGCATACGTGAGGACCAGACGAGGCAACGCACGCACCCGATCCAAACCCAAACCTTTGCTCATCCATCTTCCACGCACCAATGCTAAGAGACGAAACGGTGGGTTCCAGAAGCGCCAGGCACACCGCCGCCTCCGCCACCGTCTCCAACAAGGTTCTCGTCGCCGTCAAGGCGGAGAAGGTGATCTCAAACACCGCATTAGCCTGGGCGCTCACTCATGTCGTTCACTCCAGCGACTCCATCACGCTCCTCGCCGTTTACTCTGCTCAAAAAACCGGTACCTATTTTTCTCTAAACCTTTCGATAAATCTCAATTTGAATCGTATTGAACTGCAATCGCAAAATTGAAGAGTTAATACTCGCAACAAAACTTCGATGTTTTTTTTTTTTTTTTTCACATGCTTATGGTGTTGTACTTTGAATAGAATTTCTGTAGTGATTTTGTATGAATACTGGAATTTCACACGCTGATTTGAGAAGAACACTGAAATCATATATGTATGAAATTGTGTTTAAGTTGTTCTATATGCCGGTTCAACTGGCTTAGAGTTTGAACTAACTTTGTCCTGATGTGGACTGTTGCAGGCAGAAGATTCTGGCATTTTTCGAGAATTGCTGGAGACTGTACTACCGGACCGGCGGCGAAATTGCCGGAGCGAATTTCAGATATCTCCGAGTCTTGTGCGCAGATGGTGCTTCAGTTGCACAATCAAGTTGAGGTAACCTTGAAATTTAATTTACCTGAACGATTCACGATTTTAAAGGAAACTGTGATTTGAATATTAAAATTGAGGAATTATTATGCACTCGAGTATACGGAAAACCTGTACCTGCTGTCACCGGTATCGCTTCCACCACCTTTCTCTCTCAAGTTGTTGCCTCGGCCCTTAACGTTTAGTGCGACGAAAAGGACTTAGTTTTCCACCTGGTTTTTTTAACATGATGCGACTCACTGTTTATCAAATTTTTTTTTCCGGTTTTTAAAAACGTTGTGACTTTATGACCATATTCTCGCTGTCGTTTTTGTCTCATTCCCTTTCTTACGGGGAGGGAGATGTATTTTTCAATCATTAATGCGATGTTTGCATTACGACTTTATAAGAAATTATTGAAACACATAAGATAAATATAATTAAAATTTATATAAATAAAAATATGTGTTGCGTATATTAAAAGAAAATAGAATAGAAGAAGGTGAATTTTCTGTTGATTTAGATAAGTAGAATAAAGAATGCTGATCCGAAAAAAAAAGTAGAATAAAGAATGAAAATAAATAAATTGTATTATTTTTATACTAATTACGAAAATTAAATTTAACTAAAACAATTTAACATTTTACTATTTTTTATTATTTTGTTAATACGAAAATATTTATTATTTTTTGTTATAAAAAATTATATTATTTTAAATTTTCTTCCATTTTACTTCTTCCCTCAATCAATGAGTTAAAAATTGTATATTTTGATTTAATCATTATTATCTTTATGTCCTCTTATCTGTTTAAACTCAAAAAACAAATTTAGAAGAGAAGCATGGCAAATTATTATGCCTGAGATTTTATATATTATATATTTTCTGTCAAATCTGTATCAATAATTTTTGCTAATAATTTGTCTTTTTTATATCAATCATTTAAAATGTGTGTCTGTATATGTTGTCTTTTTTTTTTTTCACCATAAAAGACAATGTATAAACCACTACGCCCTCAACTTTGCTTTTCAGTAACATGTCAGAGTTGAGGAAGTTTCTGATCTCTTCAAAGTTGTACCAGCTTGACTTAATTCTTTGGATTCGTATATGCTTTTAAAATCTTGTCTTATAATGGACTTTATGATTTATCAATAATTGCACATGCAGAAAGCTTCGTAGGACAAACTATACAAAAATATTATAAACAACTGTCCATGCATGGTAGAGAAAAATGGAAAAGAAATTTATTTTTTCTGTTTATATATTCTTACATACGCGTTAATGGAAAATATTTGACCGTTATTTGACAGTGAAGAGTTAATCCCAGATAGTTTTACTGAGTCAGACTACCCTCATGAGTATAGTCCCTATACATTTTTGCGAGCACAAATAGACGAAGATTGTTTTTTGGGATAAAATATTTGCTTTCAAATTTCCTTTTTTTTATTTTTACGTTTCCTCATGCATTATATCTACTGGTATTACGCTATAAAGCTCACCATGACTTCTAGACTTCAATTTTCTAGGTCATCTATCTCCATAAACATTCACGACACAAAATTCCATTTTCTAGGTCACGAAGAAAACACATTTCAATATTATTAAATCAAATTGTACCGTATATAATTATTGTAAACTGAAATTATTTACTCCAAGCTAGAGCGCATTTACTTTTTTTTTTCTCTCCCCCTCTCTTACAAATCCCCTAATCGTCCTCCTCCTCTCTGTAATTATAGAATTATTTCCCCCCTTTTCCTCCTAATTATATCTAGTCCATTATCAAGTACATGCAGGATTGTATTCAGGCCAAGTCTCTGTCCTGGATATTCGAGGTCTCCAATTTACCTTAATCAATTATGAAAAATGGTTACTTATTTTGTGGGAAGATGGTCAAAGACGAGGGGAGAGTGTCCAACTCCCGAATCCGGAGGGGCCCTAGGCCATGGAAATCAGCCCCTTATTATACCAAGCTAATCAAATAGCATCTTACGACGTATTCACAATAACTAGACTGAACTCTCGAGAATACAGTCTTAAGATACACAATTCTGCCATATACTGATATGATACATCCATGAGGGTACAATAATAAATACAACACACTATATGGATACTTGTAGTCCAAATTCTTTTTCTAAAATGATATATGAATACGCGTTCTCTCATTCCTAATTTGTTTAAGAATGCATTTTCCATAAAATGGTTACTGTATATCAAGGTATGACAGTTTGTATTTGCTGAAATGACATTCTATTTCTCATTATGCAGGTGAGGGTAAAGATTAAGGTGGTCACGGGTACTCCCAGTGGTGCTGTGGCGGCTGAGGCTAGATGGAGCGGTTCCCATTGGGTCATACTGGACAAGTAATTAAACATGAAAAAGTATTTCTTTTTTTCTGAGCTATTAGTTTATTTTGTTGATTGCAAATATGTTTCTCACTTGTTCCATGCACGCCGCAATGAGGACATTTGGCTTTGCATATTTGAAACGTTGATGGATTGGTGATGAGAAATTGTTGGGTGGAAGAGAACCACATTTTTTATTCATGGTTCAGAAAAATCTAAACATGTTTTTTAAAATTTCCAGTTTATGAAAAATTAATTAACACTTAACCATATATTATATGGGGATAATTGATATTTTCCGGACCACCAAATAATTCATCATGGATGAGACCCTCTTCTGCAATTCATATGTACCACATTGGCTGTTTTTTTATTAGGAGCAGCTGATAAGCCATACTAGAGGACCTTATTTTAACCAACTGCATCAGGTTAATGGTTCAATTGATCTATGCATTGAATAGCCTAAACTATTGTCTATCCGATTATTACCTGCCGGTAAACAGAGAAAGCAACCTATTACATTTTTTCCCACCTAATTCTTTGCTAGGTCCAGTGAACATTTTAATTAATAAAGTAGGTAATATTTTTAAATGTTGAGACGTTATTTGAGATTCAAAAGAGGCATTGCCTTTCCAGGATTTGATTGAACAACTGCTGATAGGTAGAATTTTTCGGACCTGCATTGCCGAATGATAAATATACGAGAAATTTGTTGATGAATGCCTACGTTGTTGAAACAGGAAATTAAAGCAAGAGGTAAATCATTGCATGGATGAACTCAACTGTAGCATTGTGGTGATGAATGGGTCACAGGCAAAAATCCTCAGACTTAACTTAGGGTGTTCCGATGAACTCCAAACTCCTTTTTTCTCGGCTACTTCTTCACCAGGCATAGAAATTGCAAAGCTAAAAGGCGGAAGATTGATGCATTCTACCCCAGTGGGTAGCCCTGAAGAAGCAGGTACTTCTGTTATAAGAGATATCGGAGTAAATTCAGGGTCAAGTTCGGAGTCGTTGACTTCTCCTTTCCTTGTCTATGAACAAAACCCTCTGTACGAGGGTCAGGGCCCAAGAAAAAACATACACAAAGAAATCAACGAACCAATAGATTTCAATGTCCAGCCACCATTATATTTTGACATTGAAAGAGATCGCCCTCCCCCGCTATGGCCGCGTCCAACACCATCCTTGTCTAGTCAAAACAAGACTGTATTTTGGATTCCTCAAAACCACATTGTGGACGAGAAGTTTCGGAAAACTAAAAACAACAGTATCATCCAAAGAACTAAATCTCCATCGTCGAAAACTTTACTTGAGAATTTTATACGTTGTGATCAAGAGATGAGAAGAAATGAATACGGGTTTGAACAAGCTCAAAGTAGAAGTTACGACTCGGGCAACAGAGATAGTTCCATACCTTTGGGCAGAACTACCTCAATACCTCCTCCCTTGTGCTCACAGTGTCAGAATAAAGCACCAGTATTTGGAAAGCCTCCAAAACGGTTTTCTTACAAAGAGCTAGAAGAAGCTACTGATATGTTCTCAGATGTGAATTTTTTGGCTGAAGGTGGATTCGGTGTGGTCCACAAGGGAATACTCAAAGATGGCCAGGTTGTTGCGGTGAAACAGTTAAAATTTGGGGGTTCTCAAGCAGATCTTGACTTCTGCAGGGAAGTTCGGGTTTTGAGCTGTGCACAACACAGAAATGTTGTGCTGTTGATAGGATTTTGTACACAGAGCAATTTGAGGATATTAGTTTATGAGTACATATGCAACGGATCCTTAGACCTCTACTTATATGGTATTTACTAACATTATTTCAAACACTTCTTTGTTGTCGTTTCCTTCTGTCTCTGTAATTTGTTTTTGAATGTTCTTGACATCCACCCAAAGAGAGATCAAACAGTATAGCACTTGATTAACAGGAGATGAGAGTATGCCTCTCGATTGGAACTCACGCTTAAAGATAGCAATTGGAACTGCACGAGGCTTGCGCTACCTTCACGAAGACTGTAGAGTTGGTTGTATAGTGCACAGAGACCTTCGACCCAAAAATATCCTCTTAACCCATGACTTTGAACCTCTGGTAATATACTCACCTTCCGCTTTTTTTTTTGGCCAAAAGTAGTTGACGTTCAAATGTTTTTGCCTCTGGTAATTATAAACGACAATGCTTCACACATCAAATAAATAAATAAAATAACTGCATTTTAAATCTAATAATGTAACTTTGATATAGGTGGCGGATTTTGGGCTTGCTAGGTGGCACTCAGAATGGAATATAGATACAGAAGATCGGGTTCTAGGAACTTCAGGGTAATAAATATTCTTTAAGCATGTATATGTTCTTATCACCAAGATAAGGGATCACGGTTTTGATTCTAATCGAGGCTACCTTACATAAACTAGGTATCTTGCACCGGAGTATCTTGACGCTGGAAATCTTACATATAAAGTAGATGTATATGCATTTGGAATTGTATTATTAGAGTTAATAACAGGTAGAAGAATTAGCGAGTTGGAACACTTCAATGGATTCTCGTATCTTCCTGAATGGATTCACCCTCTACGCTTGTTAGAGCCCAGTCAAATCTTACAAAACGTTCGTTCTCTCAAACCATGCTTCAACTCTGAGGAGTCGTTGGAATTTAATCTTCAATTGCAAGCTATGGCTCGAGCTGCTTCGTTGTGTCTCCGTGTGGATCCCGATGCCAGACCCCCAATGTCAAAGGTATGATTTGCATGGGTTCAACTTGTTACTTAGAAACTCCTTTTACTTTTTTTCTTTTTTTTTTATTAAAAAGGCCCTTCTTTGTAACGTGAATGTAGATCCTGAGAGTGCTGGAAGGGGGCGATCCAGTTCATCCTATGGGTTTAGACATCAATTCAATTGGTAACACAAGTGGGCATTTAAGCGGTTTGAAGTCACTCACTCCACCAGAAGGTACAATAACTCATTCTCGTACACTATCTCATTGATCATTCCCTCCGCTCTTGGGCTAGCTACAAGATCTATTGTTGGCAATATAGTTCTATTTGTGAGCTGCATAGGATCAATTATCCGTTTGAAGCGTGGACCTTTCGTACGCTTATTGAAACTTTCAGATATGCAAAGCACTTTTAGGTAAGAACTAGGAAAGAAATCATTATCTTCCTTCAAGTTCTAATTCGCCATTTGTAATTTGGTGGGTGTTTCTGGAGCCCTGTAGTTCTAATTCGCCATGTGTTTAATAGCAAAAAATTCATTTGAAAGGGGATGTTTCTCGTTCTTCTATTTTCTCCAAATTGTTTGTACAACCTGAGGCTCTTAATAACAAGTGTCAGTTTCAATATGCAGGACCAGCAGTGTGCATATGTGTGTTATTCACCATATTTTTTCCCATTTCTTTTTCAGGAGAAAATATATTAAATTTGAACCAAATATTCCATTCCTTTAAAATTAGTTTATTTCTATATTTTTTCCGTTACATCATCTATTTTCTTGTAATACCTTGACAGTTTACTCCTCTAGCTAAAAACATTCAATGTATATCTCCAGTTATCATCACAGTGAAACTAAGAATAAAATTAGGATTTCTTCTCCTAAGTACACCTGAAGCCTAATTCTAGAACTCAACTATTTTTGACGAGTTACATTACAATTTATGTATGTAAGTGCCATGAATGACCTTTGATGACTTAAGAAGTACTTCATAAGGATCCAGAAGAATAAGAAACTTTAACCAACACTCAAGGTGTATCTTTCATATCAAAACTGGTTGAACCTCAACCTAATTGGGTTTTCAGCCTTTCATGTGTGTGTGCGTGTGTGTTAGGAATAAGTATGATTAAAATAATCATGAAATAAGAAAATAAATGATAATATATAAACATTAATTTTAACGTAAGAGTTATAATTCCAATATTTGACTATAAATAAGATTGATAAGATCATGAAAAAAAGGACAACATACTAAATACTCTAACAAACAGCATTATCATCTCTCTTTACTAGAACATAATCATTCATTGATATGTTAAGTTGTAATTAGTTAATATCATCATATTCTAGAAACGCAAATTCTAAAAAATCTTCACTGACCTGCATTTCGTGGGAAAAAAAAAAATCTTGTATGCCTTTCACCATTTTCATTTTTGTTTGGAGAGTGTGGATACGATAGCCGAATATTATGCAAATCAGCCCAAACAGTTTGAAAGTTGCATTTTTTTTAGTTGGATATTGACTTTTAGGATCAAATGGGGGAAATGAAGGCCTTTGGTAAAAGCCCACGACCAATATCTGATCAGAATGTGAGAAAATTCAAAGTTTTGAAGTTAATAGGTGGTTAAAGCATTAAACGCTTTTTTAACTAGCGTTTCATATGAAGAAATTAATTACGACGATTAAAATATGTACTTCCCACTTTATTCCAACAATTTCTGATTAAATTAAAGACCTTCTTTTCTACCCTTAAAAATATTTTTCATCATCTCCATGCAACCAAATAAAAATTCGAACCATATATCTCCATATCTTAATACAGTCTAACATATATATTATACACCCACGTTACCAACGCACCATTAATTAATCATCTAACAACTCCTTGGAGAAGAATGAAATCATATGGTATCATACTTATAAGGCTAAAAAATAGAGACATGTTAGAATGTTACCAATTATATTATACACTCGAATTCGTTAAATTTTGCCGCATGTTATAACTTGTTTATTAAAAATAAATGCTAAAAGTGCACTCTTTTTAAACCTACTCAAATTAACGTAACTTTCTATTGTTTAAAATTTATAAAAAATACAGTTTTTGTGTGTGAATCGCATATTATTAAAATATTATTATTCCATTGTCATTTCTATTTAATTTAATATATAGTTCTTTTTTTATATGTATAATTTCTCTTTATTATACTTATTAATTGTATTTATTCACATATATACTCTTTTAATATTATGATTTGTATGTTATTTAATTAAAATGATTTAAATTTTTTAGCGATATTATTAAGATGACTTGATATTACTAGGATAACTTATTATATGAACTTAAATGTTCTATAAGTCTAAGCTTGCATGACGACTTGAAGGAGACATTTGATTTCCAACACTACAAGCGTTATCTTTGTAAACTTAAGCCTTTTAACTAAAAAAAAGTGATCTTAAATCTCTTCTTATTCGGTTGTTCAGAAACTTCATGCTTTGTGTAGAAATACTTAGCATATCTAAGCAATCATTATGTGTAAGTTAGGAGGTTGAGTGTTAGATAACCTCTACACCTAGCACCTAGTTCTAGCCTTTAATGTTTTAACTTCCCTTGTATCTCCTTTATCATTTATATAAATATCAGAAACATTAGAGGGGTCTGATTAGCCCTCAAGCATATCTTTTTCTGTTTTAATCTCAAGTCTTTGCACAATATACTAAACTACTTATTTTTGGGATTTTGTTTTTACTTTGCTTATAGCAATTTTTCATAATATATTCTTTGGTCGAATTTTGACATTTATGACGATCTGTACAACTCGTCACAAATATAATTGTGATGAGTTCTAATATTTGTAATAATTATAGTTGTGACAATATTTAGTAATTTTGTCGATAAGACTCAGGTGATTTTCAATAAGTTTGTCAATAATAATTATGGTGATCTTCAATAATTGTTTAGATACTAATCCTGATGATACTCAATAATCATGTCAACAATAATATGACAAACTTCAATAATCATAATAATAAACATCATAACATGTTTCAAGAAGATTTAGGATGAGTTAGAATGTGGCCCAACAACCGATTAATGTGCAAGAAGAAAGGGAGTATGTATTGAATAACTAAGAGTTTATCATGCGGGTTGAAAGGGATCGCCCTTAAGCGATTAAGTTGACAGGTTTGGGACAATCTCACCAACGAATTTAACAAAAGTATGGAAAATAACATGAGTATTACTTCAATGTTATTTGTTTAAAGTTGGTTAAAGTGTCGTCCTACGTGGATAAAGTGAAGACATTACATGTGTGAGTGTGTTAAGTGTGTAAAATTAAATACCAACAAAAAATGACCACAGGAACATTGTTAGCGGAACTAATTCTTCTAGCTCATCATGAACAACCAAGGAAGACTTGCCTCACGTGGAAGTGAGCATCGTTGCAAGTTCAGTGAGGATCTTTTCGACCCTGGTGGGGTGGTTCATGATGAGCCAAAATAACCCACTCACGATGTGTACCTGTAAATATTTTAAATTGATCATAGTATTTAACTATGTATCAAACTTTTAGATTTAACATCCTTACAATTTTTTTTATCGATAAGTTATTTATTAGTATTTTTTAATAGAGAAGTTGAACTCAAAATCTCTTTCATCCTCCCTTTCAACTTTACTACCAAACTAACCTTCTATTTCCAACACTCTTAGATGTGTCATGTCTTTTCTTGATCCATATATAAAAGGCACTCATACAAGTTTTAAAGAAAGGGAACAAAATAATGTTCAAATAACATTATGTTAATAAGAGCTGAGAACTTATAAAATAATATTAAACTTTTCATCGACAAATGTTTGTTTTCTAGTATCCCGAATTTCTTATTTCTCAAATCTGTTTTCTAGTATTTAGGATTAGTCAATAAACTTCTAAAAGGAGACTCTCCTATAGAAATGGGACTCACTCTCCTATAAATTATAGCAGTTAAAAATTAATAATAAAATTCACAACACAAAATAATAAGTTTTCAGTTGAATAAATAATAGTAGGAAAATATATTAATTTTTTTTTTCGTTATACCAACAAGAAATACATTGAAAGGGAGGTAATCTTAATGAGTGATAATCGTTGGCATTATTCACAAAACATGATTTTCAAATAAAGAAAACCGCAGCAATCGAGCAGGCAGCAGTAACAGAAACTTGTTTAAACTACCTCAACAATTCATTCTTACATAAATTACATTACATTAATACATGTTAATTAATAATACAGATCTTTGACCAAGCGACACTCCCAATCTCGTAGAATCAATCAATCAATCAAAGTCAACGAGCAAAAAATACGAGACAAAGAGGAAGAAAAACAAAAGGCACAATCATCCCATCAAAACACGTGGCCATAATAAAACCGAAGCCCAGCAGGTCCGGGCCAGGCCCATCAGTTTCTCCCACTGGCCCAGCCCGAAGATGAGAGGCTACTCTCGGAGACGGACGGCAGCGACTCCGCATCGGAAACCATGCGCTGATGCTGCGACTGATAATTGTTCATCGATTCCGACACGCTCCAAACCTTAACCGATTTGTCCAAACTCCCACTATACAAAACCCAACGCTTGTCTCTGCCGCCGGCGTTTTCGCGGTCCTCCTCCACGGCCAGGCACTTCACGGGACCGTCGTGACCCGTGAGAACCGACACGCACGTGTGGATCACACCTTCTCTTCTCCACACGCATATCGTCTTATCTGCGGACCCGCTGAACACTAACGTCCCCGCCGAAGTGAGGCACAGCACGGCGAGCTTGTGGCCCTTCAGGACGCCGCCGTGCGCGTAACCCTTCTCGCGCTCCCAGAAGTTCACCAGCCCATCAGAGGCGCCGCAGTACACCATGGAAGCATCCGCGTCCACCGCCAGCGCCGTCACCGCGCACTCCTGCTTCAGCAGCGTTTTCACCGCCGTGTGTTTCAGCCCCTTCCCTCGCGGCTCCCGCCGCCACACCTTCACCGTGCCGTCCGCCGACCCCGAAAACACCATCCCTTCTTCGCCGCACACCACCGCGTTGACGGCGTCGTCGTGCGCGTGGATTGACTCCAGGCATTTGGAGTCGGCGATCCTCCACACCTTGATCGTTCTGTCCCAAGACGCAGAGTATAGATACAACTTGTTATCGGAGAGACTCAAGCACGAAACGGCGTCCGAATGTTTTATCCATAACGCCGTTTTGTGTCGCCGAACCTGAAAACCCAAAACATCATCTCTTTGTTTCATTTTGTGCATGGTTTCTATCATAAAAAACTGTTAATATAACTCGATTCCAATGTCTCCATTAAAAATTCAAAATTTTGTTTTATTCGAATCAAACTTAGAACCAATTCAAAACAAAAAGTATTCATTAAAAAATGTATCTTTTTTTTATTTTAGTGTAATGGTGTGACGAAATGTTGCATGAGCAACAAGAGTGAAAAGAATGTGGAAGCGAAAAGAACCTCAACGTAGTTGCTGGGTTTAATGGAGCTCTTGAAGATGTCTTTAAGCGTGGGCAACGTGCCGGCGCGTTTGTGCACGCTCGGGTTCTTGGGCGAGACCTTCCAGACGCGGATTTTGCCGTCCTGGTGCCCCGTGAAGATTTTCTGTCCCGACAGGATTATGGTTTTGACCAATCCGCTGTTGGATTTGAACCCAGAATACTCCTGCAGGTTCTTCCACACACGAATGTTCTTGCTGTCGGACCCCGTGTACAAGAGGTCACCGGAAGCCGCCAGCGAGTATATGTGTCCCTCCTCTCGGACAAGAGAACCCACGAGCGCGTTCTGCGGCAAGCTCCCGTCCTCGCCCGGAACCCACTCCACCTTCTGAAACGGCGAACCGGCGTTATTGTTCCACGGCGACATCATCATCGGGGAACCCTCGCCGCTAAGCCTACCCTGGTCGTAGAAATAAGGACTCATCGGCGACGCCGAACTGCTACTCCGCATTGTGTACTCGTCGTCGGTTAAAGCCTCCGAATTCGACATTCTGGGCTCCGAATGCATGTACTGTGTTCGGGGAAAGCTTTCACCAAACATAACCAACCCTAAATATATATGTATATATATATGAATTAATCAACTAATGAATTAATTGATTAATTAATTAAGTTAATAATTGGCAATCCTCTCTCCTTCTGTAACGTGTGTATTGTTTTTCATTCACCGTGGAGCAGATAAAAGGCGCGACTTGAACTGCTACAGGGAAATGGAGAGGGGAGAAGAGAGAGAAGGAAAGAGGAAACTAAAATTTGAACGAAGACTTTGATTGATTATTGGTTGGGAAGAGAAAATGTGAGAGAGCGAATGAGGTTAAAGAGTGTGAACAATCCTTCGGTGCTCTGAATTTTAATCGCTGGTTCAAATCATTGCTTCAATCGTTTCTCGACACGTCTCACATCTTTATTTACACTCCCTCCCATCTTTGGAATAGGTTGTTCCTCAATCTCCGCTTTTCATTTCGCCATTTTAGGTTCATAACTTCTTATAATAATCCAAACTTCATCACTTATTATTATTACCTTCACTCTCAATCAAATATCATTTTTTTTCTCTCTTGCAAGTTCTTTTCAACATATCCAAATTTTCAAATAATTTATTATAAGATTAAGTTTTATAAAATTAAATTAAACTTAAAAGTTCACTTTTATCTATCGTAAACAAATAGATTATATATTTTCCCCGTATAAAGATGAAAATACTATGAAACTATGTCGAACACCACTTGATAAATTAGGTTATGTGCATATAATAATGTAATTGAAAGAACCATGCGTGGGTTAGGTTACCCGTGCACACATGTTTTCTCAAGGAATGCATGTGATGTGGTCTTTATAATGTTAGCTTATGATGTTTGGTGTGTGAATCTGAGTTGGATTATCTATATATATATAGTTTAGCGTTATGTCATTTTTCGATATTGGTTCTTGTTGAAATTAATTACATTAAAATCCAGTTTTTGTTTGGATAAATTTGATAAAAAATAATTTGAGATCATTCATTTTGTTTATATGTAAAAAAAAAAAAAAAACGAGGGAAAAGAGTGAGTTTTCTTATTCATAAAATAGTATATATTTAGAGGAGAAAAAGATGTTTTCCCAAAACGCAATATTCCTTTTACCAACTTTTCTAGTAATAAGATGTGGATACTCCTTAAATATTCTTATATATTGTCTGATTTTGGAATTTTCCTCATAATTGTCCATCAAAATTTGGTTTATTTTATTTTTACTTTAATTTGATTATTTTTTAGACTAAGTTATTTCAATTGGAATAATGTAATCTGTTTCCATATCTATTTTTGTAATTAGCTCCTAGTAACGATGAACAAATAAATTTGTTTGATTATAAATGGATTTTTGGTTATACATCAGAACAATTCCTATAATTACACCAACCCAACACACACGTTATTCTTTATCGTAATATTTAAAGCATATCCATAATTATGTATACAAAAAATAATATAGGTATCAATCATGTTAACAAATGAGGAGTAATAGGTTGCACTTTAGGTCTGAAGTCTTGTCAATTAACGTCTCGTTGAATTGAGGGCATTTTGTAATATGTAGAATTACTATAATAAAAAGTGAATAAAGTACAATTATTAGAAGTGTTATTATTATAATTTTTCTTGCTCCTATTTTTCTTCCTGTTATTTTTGTTATTTTACCGTTTTATTAATATTGTGGTTATTATTATTTGGTAAATATTTAAGGGTATCCAAATTTTAAGTATACTAAATATTCTTGAACTAGTACAATTATAAGTTCTTTCTTAACTTTGACTTTCATATTCACTAACTCATCTTCAATTTTATAAAAGTATTTCGTTTAATACTCTAAATTGAAACAAATTTAAAAATACTTATTTTGTTATAGCCTTTTTTATTGGTGACAAATTTTTTTTACTTTAACAAAAATTGATGTATTTATATCGAACCGTTTATTTATATTGTATTTTTTACATGTGACGTTCCCCATAATAACATCACACCTACCTATCTCTCTACATGAAGAAATCTAAAATAACTTATGTAAAAGGTCTTTTTTGTGTCAAGAAAAAACATATTAAAAAATTATTGTTAGAGAGACATTGAAAAATAAAGACCCGTACAATTAAGTATAAATATAAAATAATTAATTTTAAAAAAATAATTAAAATTAAAAGATATATAACTATATCCATTATATATCTTCAATGGGTTAATCTCTTTTTCTCTCTCATTTTAAAATTTTGCTTTGAAAATATGTTTTTTCCACGACAATTACTGAAAGGCTATTAACAGATGTTTACATATAGTGTTTGTCACCCATTTTATAGATATTATTAGATGAAATAGGATATTGATGAGTTGCCAAGTTATTTCATCCGATAAACAATTTAAAAATAGTGCAAACATGAAACACAAAGACGTACCAAAATGAAATTGTATGGAGTCATTGGAAGAGTTCCTTACTACTTAGGTTTTGTTTAATATAATATAAATGCAAATATATATAATTATTTAAAATTTGATATCATATATTATTGGTTCAATGGTGCCAATATTCTGTGTGGCCCAACTTACTGTATAAAATGTAGACAAGTTGAATCTGTGATAAGATGATGTGAAATGATGCATTTTGTTCATATTTGTATGAAAATGTTATGCAAGCATTTTACAGAAACAGAAAGAGGAGCATTTATCTTCCTTATATGTTAAATGACATTCTTTTATTTCACAATGTTAGGAGTTATGAGGTTGTGAAAGTGAAAACAAACTATGTATAGACTCTTCAACAGTAAAACCCATGTGATGTGAGACTCTATGGAACCTAAGAGATTGATAGGAATAATGAATAATGTTGTGTTAAATATGTTGGTATTTTTTAAATTTTGGTACATTTTTTATTTTAAATTTTAAAAATTAATAAATATACTTTTTTTAAAATTTAATAACATTTTTTTACGTGTTCATCAATATTTTAGATATATTTAACTGAAAGATGTCAAATATGAGTATAAATAACGCAGACGTTAATTTAAAATATCATTTAATATACTTAAAAGATATAATATAATTAGGTTAAGAAAACTATATTAATTGATTTTTAGAGTTTAAAGATATTATCAAAAATTAAGATAAGATCAAATTTTAATTTTATGTGAAAATTTTAAAATTAATATCATATTTATTTAATTTTTTCTTTAGTTTCATGGAATTTCTAAGTTTGGATCTTCTTCAAGGGAATTCTGAGAACTTTCCTTCTTCAAAAGATGTAAACAAAGTTTTAAGAACATATTTCATCGTAAATCTCTTTCGCTCTAAACTCATCTTTAGTGAATCTATCATTTCACATTAAATGATGGACAAAACCAAATACACCGAAATTCAATAAGCATGTAGTATCGAAATTCGTATAAAGTATTTCTATAATATAAAATAATCACATAATACTTTTATAAAAGATATGAATATTTTTATCCAAAATTTTAAATAAAGGTAAGAGATTTTACATGTCTCTCATTAATTTATTATATAAGATATAATTTTTTATTAACCATATATACTCTAAAAATAATTAAATTATAGTTCATTATATATATATATATATATATATATATATATATATATATATTCTTATTACATTCTTTAAGACAATAGTAACGAAGAAAGAATAATTTGTTTTGAAATATTAACAAATATCATAAATCCGACATCAAATTCTGTTAAGAAATATGATAAACGTACAGGTATGAGAACAAATATGATTGAAAAAACAAAAAATAATATCAAAAATATTTTGGAAAGATAAAATAATTATTAACAAAATTTAAATTATCATTTATATATTTCGTATTTGTAATTTTAATCCATTAACATATACTTAATCAACAATCTTTAATTTTCAATTTAATAGAAAAATGGTAACGAGTCTTTTTTTTTTTACTAATTGATAAAGTCAGTTGAGTATAAATTAAAGTTATTATAATTTTAAAAAATAATAGTATCATTATAAAAAAAAAACATCATGATAATTTTAATCTAGAAAATTAAAAAAATATATTTATTTTGTATAACATAAAAACTATAATATGTTTTAGGATAAATAATATATACTTAAATTTTTAAATGAAAGTAATTATGCATATATAATTGAATTAAAGAAATCCAGGGGCATTCACTATTATTTACATCTCAAGCATAGTTTAAATTTGGATTTCAGTGGAAAAATTGAAGCAGCACTGACTACAAAATTATTATATTCATTTGGAACTTTATACTTACTGTTAATAAATGTTAGGTATAATTAGTCATAACGTACCCAGTTTTGTCCCAATGTGTTTAAATGATACTTACTTTTAACTTTGCATTTACTTAGTACCCAAATTAGTTAAATTGCATTAACGTGGTCCATCCCGTTAAGTTTTCAGAAAGGTCGTTAACAAATCAGTGATGTGGCATTGCAGAACAGATATGTGTCAATGAAAATCATTGTACAATGGCAATTTGTGGATAACATGTCATGCCCTAATTGAATTGATTGTCCCCATTCAAAAAATCCTAATTTCCTATTCCTATCTTCATCTTCTTCTTCATTTTTTCGCCGGGAAGCTGATTTGTTGCAGGGGTAAGGTGGCGAGTGAAGTGAGAAATGTCGCATGGTTTTAGTCATTCGTGGTCGTCTTGTTCGTGTGGGTCACATAACCACAACGTTTCTTCTTCTGGTTCTGTATCTGGGTCGTGGGTGGAATACCACATCTCCTTCACATTGGCATAACTCATCTCCTTCAGAATACCTAAAACACCATTAAATTAAACCACGTACAACATTCAACCACTAACCCTAAACCCCACCATCCCAACAACAAATAATGCAATCAACGACAAAAACAAATGGTTTGTGCACCTGCAATCCCAAATAGCTGTCAATTTGATGTCAATTACACCTTCATTTTGTCCACAATGCATGAAATGGCCCAAATTTCGTAAACCCTAACTCCAGAAAACCCCTATTTTATTCTGTTCCCAATTCGTGCCTTTTTTTTCTTTTCAATTTCCTCTTACGCTGCACTGTTCCACATCACACACTACTCTCGTGCCACGTCATTACATTTTTTCTCATTTAAGGGAGTTAACGAAAAGGAACCACATTGATGCAAATTAACTAATTTAGGTACTAAATAGATGCAAAATTAAAAACAAGTACCATTTAGACACGTTGGGACGAAACTGGGTACGTTGCAACTAATTATACCTAAATGTTATTGTAATGTTAAAAACTAAATTTTATATAATTAAGGTTCTTACTTCGTGGTTTCCAAATTAACTTCCTAGATCTAAGTGTAATATCAACTCATGCAACTCTTTTGCTCAAGAGAGTTGAAAAAACCATAAAAATTGTTGCTTAACTAATGTAGGTTTAAACCTAGAAAATTTGTGAGAAGATTCAGTTTCAAAAAAGTTTTCAATTTTTCAAGTTATTTGATGGACAATGATATAGTGATCTCCTAATGTATACAATATATCTATTATTTTAGTTTTATCCTTTTATGTTTTTATAGTTATCCTTTAAAACATATTTTAAAAGAATTATACTGTCAAAATATCATTTTTATTATTTTATATCATAGATAATTTGTTTGTTTTGATAGTGCCAGAAAGAAACCAGCAAAATATAATTTATTTTTCTATAAAGCTGTTAAAATATAAATTTTAAGTGAAACTAAATATTAATAAGAGATTTTGATAGTGGTTCGATGGATAGAAAAATAAATTTAACAAACAATATTGAATAATATACAATATTTTTTTAATATATATTTTTTAACAAATACATGACTTTGATATATGTTAAAAAAATTAATTTAAGTCTAATTTAATACTATAAAATTAATTTATAAAAAAAATTACATTTATTTATGTAAGATAAAAATAATCTTGTCTTTAATCAATACGATATCTCTGACCTAAACTATTTTTAATGACTAAATTTAAAGGCATAAGACTTGATGATCACGTAAATTTTCTTACATAATTTGCACTTGCCCCCGAAGGAATAATGATTAGATTTTATAGAAATGGCAGGATGAACCAGAATGGCAATGAAAATGTTTAAATAGAGAAAAGTAACTTTCTTTCCACCACCTTCTGGTTGCCCTAAAATGGTTCATAAAAGATAAAAAGTGAAATAAAAAAGAAGGAACTTTATCTTGGATTCTTGTAATAAATAATATAGCAGAACCTGCAAACTGGTAACAGTTGGTGATGTCATCAATCCATGGCCAATTCACACATTTGTCCTGTAACAAACACAGACATCGTTGTGTCATATTTGTCTCCATACATTGCATTGCACATTCAGAGGTTTCCATTATCATAGAATTTCTCAAAAACAAGGAGCAACGACACTTGTGTATTTTGGTGAACCCTTCGTTTCTTTGTCTTTCTTTTTCTCATGACTTTGATGCTCCAAACGTTGTTATCCCGACACGTGCGAACCGATATGCGTTACGGTTTCGCTTGGTCGGAAAAATTTAGGGTCCTCTCTCCGTCGTCCACGTGGCGCTCAACACTGGAATGTGTGCCCCCACTGTGTTGCCTGAAGAAGGAAGTAAAGGACGTTGGTGAAATGAATTATTGAGAAGGGAAATTGGAAAAGGACCTTGCCCTGTACCAAACGATACAATGTATTTCAAAAAAATAATAAATAAAAAATAGAATGAATTAAAATAATTTGATAGAGTATGAATGTATAATAAAGAAATGAAAATTAAAGTTGTTTGGTCGGAAAAAGATATAGATGTTTGTAAATTTATTTATGAAGGAGTTGCTTTGTGGACCATTATTTATTTATTATTATTAATTTCTTTAAATATTATTATTATTATTACTATTGCATAGATTTACCTCTTTAAAGTTATTTTTTGAAATATTTTCATTAAGGTATATAAGTAAACAAATTTGTTTGTCTGCACACCGATGGACCAAACTGATTTAAGTGGAAAGTTTAGTGGGCCAATTTGCAGAAGCCCAGAATTAAATGGGCAAGAAATGAATAGTAACCCATTTTGGTAATGGGTTATGCTTATGGCATTTATTTGACCCGTGCTTTTCGGTCCATATAATAACTATTTACAACCAAACAATTTCTGTGATTCTATAAAGTACTGAAAAAAAATATAACACTCCTTTGATCCTTAATTTTTAGAAGTTTATGAATTAATTGAGGTGGAAATAACTTTTTCTTTCAGAATAATTTCTTGGTTAATAGCTTTCACTGCTTTATATAATAATTAAATTTTCATAGACTGCACTAACTTTATATTGTATGTGTATATATTTTTTTAATATATAAAAAAATTAAAAATATACATATAACATCAATTAGAAGAAGGAAAGAAAAAAGAGGAATTTTGGGGGCTATCTTTTAGTTGAAGAAAATTCAAGGTGATTAGAAATCACGTGGAATCGTGTATCTTGGACAATGGGAATGCATGGTACTTTCTTACCATTACGAAAAATTAAAAGAACTAAAGAGATTTTTCCAACCATGAGCACACAGAATAAGAATATTGCAATTGGTTTCATTAATTTCCTCACTTATAACTTCATATTTCTCTGTACCTGACTCTACTCAATCCTTTGACATTGTTTATGTCCACAATTTTTCTTATAGCTTTTTATAATTGTTTTTATTAATTTAAACTTTTCGTCTTTTATGTAGGAAACTATATCATTAACAAATACCGTTAACAATTCAATAATTAACTATCTTATTTTCTTATCAACATATTTACATTTTTTATTTCTCCATTGATGAATATTGGTTACCAACTTGTTGCTAGTTATACAAACTTATGATTGTGTGTTAGGATACTTCTCGTATTAGAATATCCGTTATTAGTATTTTATGTTTGGTTGAGAACTCTTTATTTATAATTAATTATTTCTCTTAAAGATTATAAGTAGGTTTCCTTGATTAGGGTGTATAGTCCTTGGTTTCTGCTATTATTCAATTTATTATTTTTATTATTATGTTGATATGACTGCAATTAAAATTAAAAGTTAGTAATCTGAACGACCATATTAATTATTTATTTTCATGATATTTAACGGTGACCTCTTATGTTAGCGACCTGATACCGGTAAAACAAAATGTCTAAGAAAGTTTGCTAGAATAATCTCTAATTTGGTTTTGATATCAGGTTAGAAGTGAGCTTTAAGCCTAATTCAACTCTTTACAAAATCGATTTATGAGGTGAAGTTTGCACCCCACTTGCATCTTGAGGACACGAAGGCCATGAACCGAGTTTACTAAGAACATGGCTTGTTGAAAATAATTATTCTTAGATTTTGCTAGAAAATGAAAATTTGAGAATCCTAAACAAAGAATACATATATCACCATCCATCAAAATATAAAAATATGAATATGTTATAATGCATGTTATTTTTACATTAACTTTTTTAATAAATAAATAATAAAGAATTGTTTATAATTTTAGTGGTATACTATTATTTTTAACAAATAAATAAATTTTCTTCACCGTAATAAAATAATAACAAGGTATTTAATGACTTGTGAATTATAGTTTAATTTTATAACAAACACATATTTAGACAAAATACTACACGAAGAAGAATAACTCATTGATGTTATGTTGAATTTTAAAATTGATGGTCAAATAAAAAACTCTTCCCTGACAATATTTTGTTTTATTTATTGGAATATTAGTTATTTGAAATAATAACATAAATAAAGTGAATGGAATTAGAAATTCTGATATAACCAAAATATCTAGAAGTTAACATATGTAATAGATAGTATAATATAAGAATGAAAAGTTTAAAAGAAATCAATTAACATTTACATGACAATTTGAATTAAACATTTCATGAATACACGAAAAGGTTTATGGTATTATATATATATATATATATATATATGCATAGTTAGTGAACCATATCACAAATTTAATTTTTTTATTTTGTATTGAAATTATAAAACAATAATTTTGTATTAAAAATAGGTATTGATTTTCTAGAGCACATAACTATGTAAATCACTTATACAAATATAAAATATTTAAAATAAAATTTATTAAAAAAAGGATTATCACGATAAAAATTCATTCTTAATAAAAAAAATTGTATTTTTCTGGCATAAAGTTAGTTCTAAAACAAAAAAACAAAAATTAAATAAATAGTTTGATTAAAAGTTAATGTAACTTTAAGTTAGAGAATTTAAGTTCCTAGATTTGAAACTACTTTTCAATTTATAGTCACAAAAATTGTATACTAAGTCTCATCTTATACCTCCATCATTCAAAAAAGAAGATGTAAAATTCAAAGAATATGATAAAGATATAGATCTTAAATATATGGGTATCTTAAGAGTCTGAATGATGTAACTTATGAAACTTCATATTTCTTAACTAAAACAAAAATCAAGATGAAAAATATGTTAATAAATTAAAATTACTAGTATAAAATTATTCAATTAATACAAGTTTAACATCTAAATTCAATCTCACTTATAACCAAAAAAAAAAAGATTAAAACAACCATAATGTTAAAATCTATCTATCGAATTAACAGAATCATCAACTAATATTGATTTTAGTTTTCGAACAATTGAGTCTAATTTCTTGAGTTCACTTTCAACTTTTCTTTTCTATTTGACACACATAACTTTACCCCCAAACAATATTTAAATTACTTTTTCAATTGTTTTTTAGTTTCAAACTTATTCCATGACATTAGCGGTGAAATAACGGTTGGTGACCTATTCTCTATAACTAACTATGTAGTGTACATCCTTAAAAAATGTATGGTATCTGAAGTATGATGTGTTGTTTTGCATGTGAATTTGAAGCATTATTTTGATGAGGCCAACGTTAAAAAGATGGGAAAAGGAGATATAAAATGAATATGATATAATTGGTTGAAAGTCACATCTAAATGAGGGCCCAACCCAATTCTATCTTCTTTTTGATTGTTGAAGAGTGAGAGTACATTATGATTGTGAGCTTCCACTACTTATAGTGGACTGCACATTGCCCCCACCACAAAACCTATTATTACACCACACTTACTAAATTCAACTCTCAAATCTAGTTCACAACATTTAAATACATATCAAATCACAACATTTACCTCATATATCTAGGATGTAAAAAAAAATAATGGAATGGGTGAGTATCTGCACACAAAATCTATAACATGTATGAAATAAATAAATAGATACGTGTAGATAATGGATACGAGTATTTTTTATATTTACATATTAATGGAATGATTATGGGTATTATAGTATTCATATATATTGATACTTGTATATGTTATATTTCAATTTAAATTAAAAAATAAATAAAATAAAAGAACATGATTAAAATATCAACATATTAATTTTGAATTGGTTAATTTTTATTAGTTGATTTTAAAAAATCTCCATTTGTTTGTAAACTATCATTCAACATCATTTAAATGAGTTATTTGAACTTCAATTTGAAATTTATGAATGTTATGTATTGTATTTGAGTTGAATTTATGGTTAAAACATGTTGTTAATTTTTTTTTGTAAATACCCGTAAGTATTCATGGATATTAAAAATATATGCAGGTATTCGCATAACAGATACTCACACAAATGTGAAACGTGTATGATACAAATATGTATTCAATACGTAGGATATATGAGAGTTATTATTTGTTCCTTACCTGATTTGTTAACATCCTAAGACTTTAAAATCCCAAACTTTTTTCAAATATATGTAATTTTAAATTTATTTTTTTGTAATTTTAGTTATTATTAAATAATTAAACTTTTAGGTCTAATTTAATTTTAAAAGTAAGATTTGCAACTTAAATATTATAGATTTATTTAATCTTTTATCTCTTCAAGATACTGTATTTAAAAGGAAATTTAAAATTTTGTTAAACATTGCAAATTTATGTTATAAATTACAAGTTAATTTTGTAATGTTAAATTAAACTTAAAATTTATTTGTTAAAATAATATCAAAATTATTTGAAATTTATTATAATAAAATATATTGTTTGTGTGTGTATTTTATTGAATTGCTATGGAACCATATATTTATATATGACTTATCGTGATGAGAGTATCTTGGAGATCCAAATTTAGTAACTAGAGTGTTATAACTAAATAATTTTAATTTTAGTGTCTCCTTGTTACATGTTTTACATTATACACCTTTCTTTAATGGATGCCAACTTGTATAACACTAATTAATTATGTGGGTTGAAAAAAAAAAAGTCAAGTATCGTTCTTATGATAGTTTTATTTGCTTTTTACGATTAAAAATTCTTAAAGTTCGTAAAATCATTTATTATTTTAAAACGATTGTTAGAGATTAAAATCATTGGTTTGAAATTTTAGAATGATGAAAGTTGATGGACAAATATTTGTTATTAACTAAAACCAAAATTCACTCATTTTATAAAGACAACAACTGGTGTTTTAAAATTTTATAACTAAAAATTCATTGAAACTAAAAGTTAAACTCGTTAATTTTACCGGATCTAGAAATACCGTTAAAAACTTATATCATGAACGTTATATTATTTTATTAAATTTCCATCGAGGGAATAGTATCCTTGGAATACTATAAGTAAATAATCTTGATATTTTTATGGATTGATACTCACTTATTAATGTGTGATTTGACCTTTATCATTAATGAAAAACTAGAATCCCACAAAAGATATGCAAAGAAAAAGACTGGCACGGGCAAAGCAGAAATTTGAATTAAGTATGATATGGATCGAAGGGATTAATTCGTTCTTAAAAAAAAAATTTGATATACAATGAAAAATTAAAAATCAGATATTTTACCACACTAATATGTGTTCCTACAGATTAATTATCAGTTAGATAAAAGACCTATATAAAGGAGTATATAAAGGAGTAGAGAGAAAGAGATAGAAAGACCTTTTTTGAAACTAGAATTACTGAATTTCAGAAAAAAAAAATATACATATTTATCGGTGCAAGAACTAGAAGGATAGTAATAATAATAATAATAATAATTAAACCTATTTAAAAATAAAACGTATATGGAATTAAAAATTACACGAAGATTACAAAATTTAGAAAGTAAAGTTGAAAAAGAAAAAAGAAATGTAAAATTAGAGTTTGGGGAGAATGAACACATATGGAAGGTGGTGAAAGGAAAAATAATAGTAATAATAATTAATGAGAATTTGGTGAAAGCTAAAAGCTTGATCTCTTGAGGGAGGTAATGGTGATTTTAGAACCCAACGGAGAAGTTCCAACCTGAATATCGAAGGAGTCATAGCGCAGAAAAAACTCGACAACCAGAAGCCGAGAGACCAAGGTCACGAAATCCTTCCCAGCACATTGCTTGTTCCCGACTGTGGGGGATTCAGTTTCGGGTCCGTTCGACCACAGCACGTGTTTCAGGAGCTTCTCTCCTTCCTCCCCCACGAACCTGTCCCCGACAAATTCCTCGGCCCTGTCGAAGATCCTAGGATCCTTCGTGGCGAACGGTTGGTACCCGAACAGCAAGTCCCCCTCCTTCACCTGGAACGCGTGATCGTGGCTCTCGATCAGAAGGTCCCTCTTCGCCCTCCCGAACTGCAGCGGCACCGGAGGGTCGATGCGGAAGGCCTCGTAAACCACGGACTTCATCAGAGGCATGTTCTCCATCGCCGCCATCGTGATCTCCCCGCCGGCGTCTCTCACGGCGGAGCGAATCTCCTGGGCCAGGCGCGCGTGGAGCTTCACCCCCGCCCGTCCGATCCACTTGATGACGTTGGGGAAGAACAGCTTCATCCCGCCGAAGGAGTTGAAGCAGGTGGCGAACAGGAGATTGTGGCAAGCCTCGTCGCGCGTGATTCCCAATCGCTCTGCCTCGTCGAGGACGGAGGAGGAAGAGGAGTAGAAGAAGTCGTAGAGTCTCTGGTAGTCTTTCTTGATGAGGGCGGCGGGGAGGCGGAAGGTGCGAATGGTGGATTCTTCCAGAAACTGGGGGAGGCCCAACCGGAGGACCGGGCCCAGCTGGAAGAGAACCCATTTCTGAACTATCTTTGGGCCGTCGCGGCCCAGTTTGGAGTCGGCGGGGTTGGCGGCGAAGAGAGACCGGGCGAGGAAGTTGAACGCGGCTTGGTCGTTGGCGTCGCCGAAGCTGGCTTTTCCGGTTTCGGCGAGGTTGGACTCGAGCTGGTCGAAGAGGTCTTTGTAGGAGGCGTGGAACTGCGGGATGACGTGGTTGCGTCGGGACTTGAGGAGGAAGAAGACGAGCTGCTTGAGGAGGGCGTGTTTGGGTTCGGAGGGGTCGAGGTAGGAGAGGACTCTGTAACCGCCGGTGAGGTCGGTGGAGGGCATGTAGGTTCCGGTGAAAACATCTTTTTTCTCGACCTTGGAGGTGTCGAAGAGGACGGGGAAGCTCTTTCCGTCGAGGAGAACGACGACGTTTGGTTTGAAGGTGATGAAGGGACCAGGCGGCATGTTGGTGCGGAAGACCGTTGACTGGTACTTCTGGATGCGGGATTTGAAGAACTCGTCGCGCCCTTGATTGTAGAAATAGTCTTGACGGTCCTTGAAGGGACCGATCACCGGCAACCCGCAGTCACCGGGGATTTTGCGGATCGGGAGCTTGCTGGGCTCCGGGGAGGTGACCGACACTGCCGGTGGTGGTTTCTCCGAAACGGACGCTCTGATGAAGGACACGTGATTGGGAGAGCGTTGGTTTCTTGCGGAGGGGAACTCCAGTCGCAGGAATGGAGAGGAGAGTGTCGAGGAAGACGATGATGCCATTTTTTTTTCTGCTTCCTTTTGGGGGTGTTAACGTGGTCGTTGGTGATGATGTGTTTTCAGTGAAGTTGTATTATTTATAGACAAAGCTTGAATGGGTATAAGAGAGTGGTCGTTTTTGTTGACCTTAAAAATTAAGACTAGTTGGAACATAGTGAGATTTGTGCATTATTTGTTTCTTTCTGCTTTCCTCTTCCTCCGTCCATCTTCTGTTTACAACAACACCTTCATTTTCCATTAACAATTCAACTGTCATTAATCACAATGTTCAAACTCATTGCATACTTACTGTTCTCACTGTACCTTCAATTCACTGAAAATTACTACATAAATAATAAATAAAGAATTACATGTTTACAGTGTAAAATTTATTATTGGTTAAAAAGAAAGTTAATGTATTATATTTACAATGGTGGTGGCCGATAATCATTTTCATTCTACATAAATACATACGCTACATAAAGAACAAATTTGTTACATTTTTGTGACATTGCGGGAAAAAGAATTAACATGTATATAAATATAAACACGTATTTAGAATAGAGAGGTAATGTAATTGGTATACCTTAACAAACAATTAATTGGTTACTCTTCCAAACTTCTACCAAGGTGTGAAAAGTATAAAATAATAATGTTTCCATGTATTTTAATATGACAACTTAATAATCGATACACAAATTAATATTTAATTAATCTTCATATTAAACTTCAAAAAAAAAAAGTTCACTCGTCCTCTTTCTAAATTAAATTTTAAGTATAATAATTCAATTTATAAAAAAATCCGGTAAAACAATAATTATATTTCAAAATAAAAGGAATGGAGCAAATTACTTAAGTTCACAACTTAAGTAAATAAGATAACATGAGTTATGAATTTTTAAGTTCAACTAATTAATTAACTAAACTCGAACTTTTTATATAAAGCTAATACTATATTACATTAACTAAAATTCATTATCTTTTAAAAAAAATCAACATAATCTTCTTTAATTTTTGTAGTTCACCTACCAAAACAAAATATGACCATAACAATAGACAAAAAAACTAAAATCTACAACATAAATACATTTAAACTAATATATTAAATACATATATCATATGATTCTAATTTGATAAACTTAACAAAATAACACAATTAAGTTTATTATATATTCATTTGTTTTATGCCAATTATGTATATCATAATTTTTCGTGAATTAATTTAATCTTTACTGACGTAAATAGTATTTTGGGAGTAGTGAATTAACTTGACTGATTTTACTACAGATTCTAGTACCATTTACGAGTAAACATAAATCAATCATTTTTTTTCTTTTTATTGAATTACGCATTCCGAAGAAGTGCTGAGTCCAATCATGAAATGTTGTTTTCCCAATGGGAGTGCTCGCTAACTTTTTCAGATATTGTTCCTTGTCTCAGTCATCATGGATAAAATCTTCACCCATCATGCCCATTATATTATATTTTTTTTCAATCATAGATGAAAAAAATTTAAAATTTCAGCCTCAAATAATAATTTATAGTTTTCACATTTTATTATTTTAATGTTTATGTCTCTTTAACAGTGGCTGCATGGTATGGTATGTTGAGAATACTAAAAAAATGTGTATGGAGGATGGGTTAATTAATGGAGAGAGAAAATAGGTGAGAATAATATTAAACTCAACTCAGAACTTTAGATGCATGCTATTAAAGAATTTCAGTAAAACTCTTTTAGTTAAATAGACAAAATATGATTAATGAACAAAATGTTCACGAGTAGTTAACAAACAAATTACAAAACATGAACAAAATTAGAAATCAGTGCAACAAGCTTATGAAATAATAAGTAAAATTTTCATGCATTAAAATTAAAATAAACCAAAGAGAATGATAAATAGTGACAATAAATATGAAAGATTAAAAGAAGTATTTGATATGGAAATCATGATCACGTTAATAATTTTTAGGTTAAATATATTTTTGGTGTATCAAGTTTCAGTAAAATTTGGAATTAGTTCTTCTTTAAAAAAATTGACCAATTTAGTCATTTTAATCAAATTTGGTTAAATTTATATGACATTTCAAGCGCATTTCATGATAGTATTTGAATTGTTTACACCGTTTGACATATTTTTGTTTTAATGTTAACTCAAATATTATCATAAAATATATTTAAAATATCAAATAAACTTAACAAAATTTAATAAGATTAACTAAATTTACATATTTTAAAAAATAAAATACTAAATTGGTATAAAATTTTGAAAGTAGACTAATTAAAATTTCACTGAATTTTAAAGAAAAGAAAAATATTTAACCTGTATAAACAACATTTATTATTTATTTATTTTTGTGATTGAACATAAATATTTGTATAGAATTATAAGAAAAAGTTGAATAGAAATCCAAGATCTTGTTTTACACGAAACCCTAATAGCTTTATGTGAAACCTGGGAACATAGACTTTGTATTATTGTATCATAAAAAAGGAAGTCAGAGCAGCCAACACGTCTTTCTGAAACCCCACGTGCTAATTTAACATAATATTCCCATTAATTACAATTTTAGTGAATAATAATTAATTTCCTATGTTGGTAAAGAGATTATATATAGTTCAAATTGAAATATTCTCAACACGTGTTAATTTCAGATTCCCAGACATAACACTTTAATCTATTAGCTTTTTAAGTCACTTGCAAGATAAAAAATTCTTTGATCACTTTAATAATACTTAGTGCCATTGTATAATTAAATTGCAAAACTCCTCTTAATAACTTTAGTTAAACTTAAGGGTGTATTTTAAAGAATGAAGTACTAAATGTTAAGGATATATGACAAAAATCAATTACCAATATTCAGATATTGTTGCATGTCATCATCATGTGACTGTGTGAATCCATTTTATTAACAACAAGTCGCAAAAAATGGATGATTCTTATAAGATTATATCATCCTCAAACTTCATTCATTTCTTCTTTCTTTTAATGTACGTAAGAAGATGTTGTTGCCTAACCTAGATTTCTATTGAAGTAGGCAATTAAGCACTAACAATATGGATCTACATTAACTCTTTTATCCTAGACAAAAGAAAAACAAAACACAATACACTTTTTTATATTCTTCTTTTAACAATTTTTATTACCATGCATATTAGTATTAAGAAATAGAAATGAACTACAAATCTAATTTATCGTCCCAAATTTGTAGGATGAAATTTGCACATATTTATTTACTATAAATTGGTCTTATCACTAGTCAATATATGACTTTCATACATAGAGACATGCACATTTCAAGTGTGGGGTTGTACATTAATTAGTGGTCTAATAGCGGATGAAACGATAAATTTAATAAATAACAAATTTTCCAATAATTGGTGGCACAATAGGCTAAATAATAACAAGTTTCGTTAGGATAAAGTTTAAACCATGAGTCCGATAACACGAAAAGTGAATTTTAAATTTTAACTTAACTTCACAAAACTATTTTTTCAGATAAGATTTTGTAATTGTAAACTTGCCCTATGACTAGTCAATGTGAGACTTCTAACACTTGAAGATCTCATATTGACTAGAGATAAAACTAATATATAATATATATAAATGAGTCCTCATCTTACAAATTAGTTTCGTAAGATTGAGTTAAACTTAAAGTCCAATTCTTAAGATGATATCAAAGCTATGCGAAACTTATCCTAATCAAATTTGTTATTTGTTAAAGCTATTGTGTCACTTGCTATTGAGAGATAAATTATTTGTTACACCTGTTGTACCTCTATTATCAGTAAATTTATTGTTTGTTGAGTCTATGATGTTATCTATCAAACTGCTATCAGATCAACAATTATATTCTATTTTTATATATATATATATATATATATATATATATATTAATACTATATTCAAGTGGATTTTACTGGTCATAGTAAATGACATGGGCTGCATTTTATAGTGAGGTCAATGCATGGTTTTATTTTAAAAATAATTTATTAATATTTTGAACGTATTTTCTTGAACGAAAAGAAAAAGTCTTTAGCATGTTAGAGTTTGAAGCAAAAGTTGGAATCTAAATTGAAGATACGAAAGCAGGTGGAAGCTACGCATAAAGTTGTGTTTGAAATTTGATGTTGACCTCAGTATTCACTTCTCACTTAATTCGTTAAACTACTCACAACAGGAACCTGAAATAAGCATAAAGCACTTTCAATGTGTTTCATCAATTCATTATTTTATTTTAAATTATAAAAATCTCTTCTTTTTTTAATGTAATGGGAATTCTTTCATCGTTTAATGTAAATACTTTATATTCTTATTTTATCTTTAATTATATTTAAATTATAAAAATATAAAAATAAAATATATATATATATATATATATATATATATATAGAGAGAGAGAGAGAAAGAAAGAGAATATTCATATATAAATCTATTAATAATGTATATTAGATATAACTTACTTTAACTTTTATTCATATAAAACTAAAAAGTATATTTTCATATTTGTATTTACTCCTTTAATTTTCTATTAATAATTTCTTGAAATTAAACCATACTTAATAGTCAGTATTTAAATATTTGGAGTCTTTCTTTTCCAGTTTCTGATTTTAAAAAGAATCTATAATTTGTAATTTAACCTAAAAAAAAGTGTTTAGTGCAGAGATGAAAGTTTTGTTGCATCAGATGTTGTTCTGTTTGTGACGTGAAAGAGAGAGATGAGAATATCTTAAACTTAATATTTAGCTTCAAAAGTCATTGCCGCCCAAAACACATGTCCATCTCATTCCAATTAAAATATTTTGCTAAATATAAATATATTATTATTTCTGCATTTATTGCTTATTTTATCACATTGACAAGTCAAAATGCAACATTCCTTCTTCATCCACTATTCATAATCAAAATAATTCAATTGCCTCCTGTAAATTCAAAAAGTATAAACACTAAATGGCTAATTTCACGATTAAATATGTGAAAACATGTAAATTTATTTGTTAAAATAACCAAGTATTTGTTTCACCGTGAAAGTATGCTGATATCAAAATATAATTTTAAGGATAACTTTGATGATAAAAAAATAATTTTTATTACTAAAATATAGTATTAAAAAATATTTTGAAATATTTTTCGCTCTTAAGGATTATGCAAAATTATATTCAAGAGATAAAATGATTATTCATACTTTTTACAATATAACATCAAATTTGAAGATGATGTTCTACTTTCCTCGCAATATTAATTATATTACATAATTATAACAACACAAATTTATTCTTCTACTAATTATTAATCAATATGATTTCAGTCGCTTATAAAATGACAAATAAACTCATTTTTATGAAAAATTTTCACATTAATGGGTATAAGTTTGAGTATATCTTGAAATATTTTACTTTTTCAATTGAGTATGAGGATGAAGGTGTACATACATGGGTGATTAAAGAATTTTGAAGATCTGAACCAAACTTAAAAAATGAGACGTTTTATTTAAAATTTATTTTTCAAATTTTTTTGATGCAAAATTATTTATTAAATTATCATAATTAATTTTATTTTACATCCCTTTCTAATAGATAATATGATAATCCATTTAATCTTTCTTTAGACATTGTTAATCTTAAATAAATTTTTATTACTTTTAATTTTGATAAACTTCTTCGACTAAAACAATTAACATGAGAATGATTAACATTATTTTATAAGTTGTATATATATTTGAAAAAAAATATTTTTTATACAATTAATAATATCAATTAGTTTATCATTTTTCAAATCTATAATTTCTATTATAAGATACTAATAAAAATAAAATAAATGTATATAACGAATGAGTTAAAATATTAAAACTTAGTTAAAGTAAAAAAAACTCAAAACAATATAAATGAGACATTCCGATAAACAAGGAATATATTTATAAAAGTATCAACTCATTCCTTACCGAAACAATTCAACATATTTTTGATTGATTTTTTTTTTTTTTTCAATTAGCTTGGAAGTATATCACTGGTTTAAAAAATAATTAGTTCGGAAAGATCTTAACGACAAATAAGACTTTCTAAATGTGGGATCACACTCAACAATAATACTTTTAAGTTTTATCTTATCTAAAAACTAATATATTCTTTTGTGGTCAAATGTATTTGAAAGATTAATATGATGTGCAACATGAATGAATAAAAAAAAAAATAGAATTCAAAGTATAATATACTTTCAAACATGATATTTTTACATATAGTTCTATATTGTATTATTAATCATGTAATGATAGGTACCCACCAGATAATGCTTCTTAATATAAATGACACGAAGATAGTATGGACAAATAAATAAAAGAAGTAATAAAGAGATAAGATATAAAAAGATAAACGAGTTCTGAAATAAATAACAAGTTACAAAAAAATAATAAAGAAAGAACAAAATTATAAGTGAAACAAAATAAACAATTTTTCACAAAACTATGTGGTCACGAGGATACAGATGTGACGAGGATAGGTCATGAGAATGTTAATTTTCTATCAATTTAATCTTACTTTTTCGTACATGCAAAATCAATCTAAATCTTTCTTATATAAATTGAGCTTTTAAATAATTATACTAACATATTTTAATCTGAGTTTTGAACACTTTAAGCTATATCTCTATTTTTGGTAAAGAAGGAAATTATTCTAGATTGTTTGATGGAAAAGAAAGAAAAAAAAATGAGAGAGGATGAATAAAAGATTTAAAATTAAAATCAAAATATTATTTTAGTATACTATATAAAGTAAGAACAAATGAAGTATTTTATCATCGAAATAATTTTTTAAGAAAATGTTCTTTATAATATTTTCCCATTTCTTCTGTGTTAAACAACTAACATTTTACTTTATTTCCTACCATCCTTAGTTTATTTATCTGTCTGAATTAAATAGATTATGTTATGTTACGTTTTACTTATTTAGAATTTAAGATGAGATACAGTTTAAATACTTTTATATTTTTTTATTTTTTAAAGATAAAATTGTAATAAAATTTTACGCTCTAAAATGGATAATACATTGCGAAGGTGATTATAAGTTTTTAATGATATTTTAAGCAACACAAGTTTGATTTCCTCCGTGACCATTTGGTCCAATTTGAGATGAATAATCAGAAAGAAACAGAGTGTGACTCTGTTCTTTTGTGAGCAATGATTGAAGTGCTTTTTTTAGTAGAAACAAACAGCGCATTACACTGAATCGCGTTTGGAAAGCTTTTAAAACGCGAAAGCAAACGCATCTTTGTTAGTATGGAAATGTGAACAAAGTTTGGATTTTGGAGTAGGCACCGGCCATATTTAATGACAAATTTGGGCATTTAAATTTTGTATTACAGAAATACAAAATTAATGAAAAATGAATTGAGAAGAAATATTTTGATGAGAGAAAGTTGCATGAATTATTTTGAGCAGAGATAAAATGTGAGTGTGTTCCGACCACAAAAAGTGTAGACAAGTTTGATGTTGGTGCTTCACCATTTCAACATTCACTAAGATTGTTCCTTTTTGGCATCAAAGAAACGTGCTTATTCTTTTGCTATAATTGCTTCCCCCCACTAATGCATCTTTTCGCTTTCTCAAAACTGATAGGCACCACCACTTCCGGCAAATTTCAAACAGATACAACCTTGCACTAAACCAAAATAAATACATTTTCTCACTACTCATTATCAATGCCTTTTCTTTTTCATAAATGTTTCAAAATTTTCTATTCGTAACAAATAGTTTCATTTCTTTGGTTTTGCTTTTGTAAATAAAAGAGCCAAAAAAAAAAAAAAATTAGCTTCCATGATTATATCACGAAGAGTAGCGTAAACTTTTACATGACTATGCATGGTGTCTTAAGCTTACGCCGAAGAAAAGACTAGAAATTTTTTTATTGTTGACGAGAATACAAATGTGTTGATAAAAAGGAAAACAAAGCTATATATAGAGTTCGAAAAGAAAAGAAAACAAAAAAAAAGTAGAAAATTGAAGAATGACGTTGGACGCAAAAGGCTATGCTGAGTAAGATTCATCAATGTTGCTTTCTATATATTCTGAGAGCCCTCTGCAAGCTGGACATGTATATTTAACATCCCAAGCTTGGAAAGAAGCCCATGAAAGGTTGATGGAGGTATCGCTTTTGTAAAGATGTTGGTGTGTTGATATTTCGTGTTGATGGGAAGAATGTTGATGATGCCATTTTGAATTTTGTCTTTCATAAAATGGTAGTCAAAATGACAAGCATCACATATATCAATTTATCACAATTGGATATAAGAGTGTTTTTGCTTCAAAACATTTAGCCTATTATCATAAAGATGTCATAATTTGTCATACCATAATTTTTTGTTTAGACTATTACAAGAAGAATTGTTACTGAAACCAAAGTCTTCTTAGATTTGGAAAGCACATACGAGCCACCGTTAGATTTAGCTAAACCAATCTTCTCTATCGTGTTTGAGTCTTGAATGATACAAAGATTAGGAGAGAAAAAAATTTCAACATTAAAGGTAAAAACAAGTTTAGGTGTGGAAACCAAATTAAACTCAAATGTTGGAATGTAAAGAGCATCATCTAGAATGAGTTGTTGTAACTTTAGCATTATTAGGGAGATGAACCAAAATATTTTGTATAGGTTAAAAAATTATTCAGAGAACAAGAAACATGATCAGTGGTTTTAGAATTAAAAATCAAAATGAGAGAACTTAAATATTTACTTGGTTGAGATAATTCAACGGTGATAATGTTAATCTAGTTTGTTTGAGCATCTTCAAAAACTCTTTCTTTGGATCATAGGAGAGTTAATAAAGTATTATATTGTTGTTGGGTCAAACACATATCTTGATCTCGAGCAGCATGCTCTTGCTTCTCTTCATGTTTGTCATCAGTGACTTTGACATAATTTATTTTACTATTGAAGAATTTATTTCCAGAAGAAACCATGTTTCTTGTAACAAACGTCTATAATATATCCATTTTTACTACAATGTGTGCAGGTACGCTTAACAAAGTTTCTTAGTTTTTCTTTATTAAATAAAAGAGCAAAAAAAAATTTAGCTCCAATGATATGATCGTGAGGAGTAGTGAAAACTTTTGCATGACTATGCATGGTGTCTTAAGCTTACGGAGAACATGAAGAAAATACTAGAAATTTTTTTATTGTTGAAGAGAATACAAATGTGTTGATAAAAAGGAAAACAAAGCTATATATAGAGTTCAAAAAAAAAAAAAAAAGATAATAGAGAATTGAAGAATGACGTTGGACACAAAAGGCTACACTGGGTGAGATTCATCAATGTTGTTTTTATACATATTTTGATAATACAATTTATGATACTTATGCACATGGATGACAAAAATATCAATGTCTGCGGGTATCCGACAATAAAATTTGTTATGAATAATAAAAGATACTTTAAAGAGGTATGTGTGGGATAATAGGTAACAAATAATTTAATATCCACTTATAAACAGAGTATAGATATCATACTACCGTACTTGTGGTACTCATTACTTATTAAAAAATAAAATTAAAATGTAGTTCATTTTTTTTTGGTTAAATTTAATTAAAAACTAAATTTAGTTCATATTTTATTAAGTTAAATTTAATTAATATTAAAATTTATTTTATTTTAAATTTATATTATATTATTTTTTAATTTTATTTATATTTCATTTTAAAAATTTATATTTATTTTTTAAGATGACAAATTTTGTATTGTAGGTTGAATAACAAATAGATATTATCTGTATTCAATCTGATCAATTGTTATATCTATTTGCACATTTTATTAAATAAAATAAAATAAAATAATTATGATTTGTTTTTTTAACTTTTTGAATACTTTTAACCTTTAAGACATAGTTATTTGTCTCAAATTTGATGAATAAATATGTAGGAAAGCTCGTTACTTAGAAATTATTATCATCTATAGAAAAAGTGGAAGAAGAACTTACTCTTTTATAGTTGGTTTTAATGATTCATTTATATGAACGAGTCAGAAATTAAATGAAATTAAACTCAAACTGTTTTGGATAAAGTTTTAAGTTAAAACACTATATAACCACATACTCAACAAATCTCACTTTATAGATTTCAAATTCACTTTAGAGGTAAATTTCAAATTTAATTTAATTTAATAAAATAAAATTTATATTTATATATTATATATATATAAGAGAAATAAAGTTGTTTTAAATAGAATTACTAATGTTGATGTCCTGATTTAAGAAATAATTGATTAAATTTTAGTCTTGAGCATTTTTATTTTTTTAATTTATTAAATATTTAAAATATTTTAATTTTTTAACTGAGTTATCGTCATTTGATTTTTTTATTAATTAAATGATATGAGTATAATTGTTAATGTCATCCTGCTTATATTTATTAATATGTAAAAATAAATAAAACAATAATTATACTATTTAATTAAAAATAAATAAATAATACTGACATGATGAAAAATATAAATTTTCAAATACTTAATAAATTAAAATATAATTTAATAAGAAATAATTAAAAATATCTACAAAGTACCGAAGGAATCTAAAAGTAAACTAGAACAATTGAAAAGTAGGTATATTTTTGGAATTGGGACATCTTATTATCCTATCTCTTTTGTACTTGACGTGACCACTGCTTCTTTCAAATTACTGTTTCCGTTTTTTTTCCTTCAGATATTTATGTGTTACCACAACCCAAATAAAAATGTTACTTATACGAGGAAAATATATATATTTTAGCTTGGTTTAAGAAAAAAAGAAATATATATATATATTTTTTAATTTAAGTTCCACACAGATTAATTTCAATCTTTAAGTAAAATACTTAATAAATAAACTTTAATACATACATATTCAATAAAATAATGTTATTTTATTTTTAAAATTATAATTAATATTTTCAGAAAGGGGGAGAAAAATAAATTTACGGACTAGTACGATCTAATCTCATTTAAATTGAATTTAAATAGGTGGTGTATTAAATATTTAATTTCAATTTGTACTATTATTTTTCTAGTCTAATCAATCTATTTTGGTGACTGTGTAGAATTATCCATTACACTTATTTTACCAAATTTATGGCTCGTATTCCTGTGACAATAGGGAAAGAAATATTGTTTTGGTTAGTTTAAATTTCTATATATGAATGAAGAAGAGAATTACATAAACTAAGGAGTTAAAAACATTTTAAGGTAAATAAACTTTTGTGTTAAAAATATTAACTGAGCAGGAGTTAGTGGTTTTGGGTTGGATTAAGGTTAATCTATTTTTTAACCTAATTCAATTAAATTTAATTAGGTCAGATTTATTTTTTTATTTAGCAACTTAATAGACTAGAGGATATTTATCATTTTCAAAACCAATCAAATTCTAACGCATGTGACAAACAAAATTCAATAATGAATGTGGAAAAATTATGAACATAATCTTACTTGGAGTGTTTAAGTAAAACGATGTTACCTCGTCTTAAAGAAAAGAAAAATAAATTTTAAAACTTTTGATAATATGTTTTTAAACTATGCAGAACATAATATTGTCTATAGATGTATTGTTTTTAAAATTAATGTAGTTGAACATAATACTATAGAATAAACGAAAAAATTGTGGAGTTTCTTTTAACATATTTTTTATAAAAGTTAGTGATACATATGACATCGAGGTAATAGAACATTAGTTTGTTCTATGTATAATGCTAAATATTTTTCTTTAATTTGAATTGTATGAAAAATTTAAAGGTACATCGACAAGTTGTAAATTAGTTGAAATAAGTAATAACAAAAAAAAAAAAAACAAGATATAAAGGTAATAATGAAAGTTAAATAAACTATGATATGTAATTTAATTACAAAGTCGTAAGATAAGTTACTTTGAAATACTTAACACTTTAAGAAACAAAAAAAGAAGACTTAATATTTTTGTGTCCATTAAACTAACTTGTAACTGTTTTAAAATATTAAAATAAGTCAATTCAACTCAAATAAATTGATTTGTCATAGATTGAACCAAAAACAAGTCAATTCAATCCAACTCATTTTTTTTTTAATAAAAAATTGTAACTTGATTTAAACTAAACAACACAAAATAAATATTAATGACATACTAATCCTCTGCCTTTAAACACACCTAACCAAAACATATTAATCCTTTGCTTAAATGAGTCGTGTGGAAGAGGGTTATGTTATAGAATGACTTGACGAACTTTTGAGTGATCTATTTAATTGTCAACTCTCTTTCTCGTACATCCTTTTATGCATTTTTAATATTGCTGGCTATAATATATTAATGCTTTTAAAATGTTATTTATTTATTACCGATTGAACTACCGATCACACGTACAAAATTTATAATAATGTATCATCAATTTCAAGAAAGAAAGATCATTGAAGAAACAAAAACGAAATTTTGAAGGTCAAAATGCTACGAGGAAGTATATATATGAAATTATCATACAACTCGTAGTACTGACATTCTGATAAAGCTATAAAAAAAATAAGAATTACTTCTTCGAAATAAACCAAAACGCATATGCAGTGTTAACCGGATACACGATATTGCCACTCGTAAATCCTGAAAATGCTTGCACATAAGCAAGATACTCGTTCATCTCATTCGTTTGAAGACACGTTAAACTGTTTGTTTCAAATAATAAAAACTACAAAGATACAATTTATTGAATAAATAAAATTAAATAGAGAGAAGAAAGATCATACCTTACATAAAATAAAAAGAAAGAAAAATATTTACATACATAAACCTCTACATGGAAGCTAAAAGGTCTCTCATCTCTGCAACAGATGGGATTGTCTCCGTAGGGTAAATCCTAGCCACAAGTTGGGCAAAACTTTCGTACTTATCAAGAAACTCCTTCTGCAAAAATTTAAAAAATACGATTAATTTGCATGCATTTGCAGCTTAGCTTTACAATCGCAAACCTGCACTGGAAAAATACTTGATTGCGTGAAGTTGGAATAAATGTTCACACAACAACAAAATTAAATCCAATTTAATAGTAGTTCAAATGTAGCTTAAACTTGGCAAAATTGCACTTGCTGTCAACCAAACTAGCGAAACACTTGTCAAACACTTCACTGACTCTTGGCAAATATTTTAGTGAAAAGCCTTGATTAAGTACAACTTACCTTGCATTTGTCCCATAAAGAGGGTAATAGTTCCTCTGAAGTCAAGTTCTTTTGCAGTTTCTTATACATCGTAGCAATGGACTTGTCCACCTATGTAGAGGGGAAAAGACATAAGTTCAAAGGCAGACATGAGTAGAGGATCTTTCAAGAAAACCAGAATCACCGTACCCCAGATAAACTGGATTTTAACATCTTCCGAAGATCCATTTTTGACAGTCCAAGCTGAAAAGGAATCTGAAATTCATGCAAAAGAATGGAACTCTGTGAATGTTGAAATCAAATTTAAATGTGAAATTTGTGTAACTAAATAATTCACAGTTCCTTTCCATGCATCCAGGAAAACATAGACAAGAAAACACAATGTTATGAGATGCATCAGCAAACGCAATTCTTCAAGCTCATATAATTCGTCAGTGGTCATCCTTAGATGCCGGTACTCAGTCAATGAAGTAGCTTCAACCACACGAAGTTCATTCATCTGAACCATAGTCTGGGTCTTCTTCTATCACTCTTTGATATTCATCAAATGAAGTTATCCTTTTTAGAAGAGCGACCATATTACACCCCTTTAGTTGACAAGTGTTTCAACAAGTCCACATCAGTGACCCCTAGTCAGTAATACACTCAGCCCAGCAATCTATAGGACTTTGTTATATCGTTTGAATCTCTTGGATAGTTGATCACGGTCGATTCTAGAACACATGTGGGAAAATTGGTTATAACTGCTAGTAGTGCTCACTGTTAATTGAAGGATTGTATTGCCAATTATTGGCCGTTGTACTTTGTTAAAAATTCCAGTGATGAAAAAATAGGAGGCAGAGAAGAATAAATTTATCATTACGTAGCATCTTAGTATAGTTAACTCATTTCCTAAAATAGAACAGTACCCTATCATATGTCCTACTTGATCAACTGACTTGACCTTCTATGCTGTCCAAGTTCGTTCGTGAACTCCTTCCCCCACTCTTTGAAAGGGTACTCCAATCTACAAGGTGACTTAGTTTCTCTCCCATAAACACAGTGATAGATGACTTAGTTTCAGTATCGCTAGGTGGATGTAAGGGAGGTTTGACAATTAACTTAAAAATCACTTAGTTGCTAAGCAGTACACAACTAAGGTCTTAAAGTAATAATACCTTTTCTCTGTTAGCTAAAATCCCTTGTCCATTTCTCTCTACGCAGCAAATAGGTCATTGACCATTATACTAATTATTATTAAAAATGTCTTCCTTCATTATGGTCTGAATAAAGAATATACAGTGCAACAATCACCTGGTTTTGCTGCGCAGGGTGATTTGGAATTAGTTTTGCTGGTTAGGCAACGCAACCATATAAGGTTATATTCATCAAAATAGTTTCCCTTACAAGAGGAATTTAGTAAGGAATTTTATTATTCAAAATAAGTGCCAGAATAGATATATTTTGATAAAGTAACCCATGATGCTAAGAAAGGAAGTAACAGTCAGTTGTAATATATGAAAATATTTTATCATATCATACACTGATACAACCTGTGTCAAAGGTACCCGAGAAAAAAGAATGACAAAGAGCAGGAAATAAGGGAAAAGAAAGAATGGGAGTGAATGGGAGTCAAGGGCCCCCCAAGCCAGAGAAACCCTCGGCTCTAATTTTCAATTATCAGTACCTCATACCTTAACAGAAATGCACACATAATACTCCACTAACTAACTAGCAGCCAAAATTCCCTTTCTAGTCCTACCTTTCACAAAAGAAAAAAAAAAATTATTAATTAGATTTGAGCTTGTGCCTTCGCCGATAAGTCTGAAATGGTTTATTTTCCCCTTTAGAGGCACTGTTCCTGTCATACAACTTAGACTATCATAATTTATTCTCAAGGTTAGTTTCTTACTTTCACATTAGGGCTTAGGGCTGATTATCATATTTCTTTATCAATTCAGTGATTCATTCTCTCTTGTTTTTCTTCTTCCTTATATATCTAAATCATCATTATTTCAACAAGAGAAGAAACATTGCAAACAGTTTGTTCAATAATAGAATTTCTAGACGTTACAAGATGCAGTATAGCCGGAAGTACCCTGGAATCTATGAAGGATAAAAATACAGCATTATACACAAACCTCTTCAGGTGGAACAGTGAACATCAAGTCCTCAATCCTTCGAGCAAACTGAAAAAGGCGTTCAAATTGCTTTCCAATGCAAAAAAGTGATCATCAGTGGGGTCCCACGGATACCAATTCATGTGTATTGACACAAAAAATGGAAAAAGAAAATAGATTATACTCACATAGTATATTATCATGCTAATATGACGTGTACAAGCTTGTTCATAGGCTTCACTGGCCTGATGATAAAACTTGGCCAGAGTGGGCACAATGTTGGCGAGGTCATACAAACTGAGTAAAAGAAGCAAAAACATTGAAAAATAGAAAATGTCTTTTTCTGCAAAATCAACCGAGTAAAATGAAACAGCCTTTTGGCAGAGGAATTACCTATTCTGAAAGGCAGCATAGTTCTCAAAAAGAAAAATATCTGCATACTTTGGTTCTGTTTGTGCAATTTTTTCTAAAGTAGCAAACATTATGCTAACCTGTCAAGCAACATTCCCACCGTCAGTGTTATGGTAACAGTTATGCAGTAAATTGAAAAAAAAAATATTAAGGACTTATTTCCTCTTATGTAAGCTACAGACAAAAAAATATAATCTGTAAACCACTGAAATTTCTCATATCAACTATCAATGCAGTTCATTAAGAATTATAATTATAATTTACCAAGGATTCAACATCATTTACAGAAAAAGAAGAAAAAGACACTGTTAGTTGTTGACCATGGGGTATAAATACGCAGGCATAAATAATAAATAAGCTTAAAACATTTCACTAAACGACAAACAGAATTTATCAATCAAATGAATAATTCAAGATAAAGAAAATTTAGCAAGAACTCATATTATAGAATACGTCCATTCTACAAGATGGCATGGAAATGCTACACCGCATCTTCGAGAAAAGAACAATGTTGCTAGTATGGTTCCACTAATTTTCCTCTATAATATTAATATATTTTAATTAGTTGTGCTTATTTCTAATTTCTGATACTCATTTCTTATATGCTCTATTTGATCCAAGAACTAGACAACTAAAATCTATAATGTCTACCCCCTGCCTCTTACTTTAATCTCATTACTCTTTAAAAGTATGTGCTTGAATTGTCAGCAAAATCAAAAGGAATCATAAAACTGGATACAGATTTTATCAAATCACTTACAAATTTTGTATATGCTTGGTCAACCAAATCCCTAGACTGACCCTGGATGTACTGCTCCATCCGAGTTGCAAGGGTTGCAAATCTATGTAAAACAGTTGATGAAGTATTTAACATCAATCACAAAGAAAGACTTGACAGTTGACATAAATACATACTATTGCAGCAGTAACGTCTAATTGCTTCCAAAAGAAAAACTATAGTCTCATAAACATCATTATCCATTGAAATGATTTTATCCAATCTGGGTATAGAACTGTACCTAATTAGCACATTGATCTTAGACCAATTTTAATACAGTTTAAACAATTAAAATTCGTGCTCAACTTGTACCACAATCTCTGTGTAAACTCAACAGGAAAAGTAAAATTTCCAGGAGAAATTGGAAAAATCATGTAATTTCAGGAACCCAAAATGAACTAATCCAGTGCCGGTTTGCAGAAAGCAGGGTATCAGAATAGAACAATTATACTGTAACATTTTCAATAGAGACAAAATACCATGTTAAGATCCTTTCATGGGATATACTATTCTACATCTCTCATTCTATGTTCCAAACTTTGCATAACTGGCTAAAAGAGCAGCAGATAAGTGTTGTACTACTATCATTACAAAGAAGAACTTCTTATTAGTTTGGAGGAGGGGACAGCTAAAAAAAAAATATTTCACCTGGGAATATAGGAGAGGACACCCATTTGGCGAACATTCCGTTCATTTCTTTCAATTTGATGGCAAGCTTCATCAACAAACTGCAAAAACATTTCCAATTAAATAAATCAGGTAAGCATTTCAATTTACAAATGCAATGACAAAATAACCTTCCTCATGGTGCTAGTCACCTACACGGTTGAACTGCATAGATATCCGAGACTCCAGGTCACGAAGTAAATCACGCACAAATCCTGCTGCATCAGCTTTCTGACCAGATAGATAGCGCTCTGTTATTCCATGCATTGATATACAGCGTAAAGGATCAATCTTGTATGCCCAATCCACAACAGCATAGAAGTCTTCCTGAAATCATATAAAGAGTAGTTTTGTAGCTGTATTCACTGAATTTTTAAACATATTAAACCACTGCCAACATCTCAATAAAACCTGACCAATTATTACAAACAGGCGTATTCAGTCTTAGTCTGTAAACTGAAATGATGTTGGCCTTCTAAAGGGTTATGCTTCATATTAAATGTTTTCTTGTATACAACAGTGGGTGGATTCGAGCACCTAGCTACTGTTACAAACCTCTCCTTTGTCAAACTCTTCTGCTTATTGCAGACATCTTGTATAAAACTATTGCCTTCTATACACCTTAAGCAGAAATACACAGATATGATGTTCACACTGCTACCAAGGGGAGAGGTTGAGAATTAAGACAAATTGGGCTTCAAAAATTTATCTTCAATTTACCCTGGATTTGGTTTCTTGAAGAACACAATATTTGGAGAGAAAATGAATAAACATTGAAGATGGGATCGCCTTCACCATTATCGTTTATATTCTAAGCCACTTGGTAGCTAGAGCTGATGGACAGATTAAGAGGTTGATAGTTGGTCTGGAAGGGATTTTAGCACCTCCATTTGCTGATAACACTTTGTTAATGGAACCAGAGATTGATTCTTCTGTCAATGTTCTAACTGTCATAAGATTATTCTTTGAGGCCATTTCTTGACTTATAGATTAATTATACTAACAGAAGTTCAGTAAGGTTCAACGTGAACACTTATATTTAAAGCACTTTCACTGCTTCAGCTTGATGTCAACCTCTCATATATCTATTCATCCCATGGGTAGTAATCCCTGTGTCTTACTTATCTTTATGGGATCCAGTGGTTTGAAAAATTTTCCAAGCAATAAAATTGTAGGAGTGCACTTCATTTTGGGAAGTCAGGTTACAGACTTGTTTTCTAGCATCCTTTAATACTTTCTCCAATGTTTTGCATGATTCCTTTGGCTGAGAGGGAAAAATCTACTATAGACCATTTCTGAGTTGGGAGGTTTGTTTTAGACCAAAGAGGCATAGGGTGTCACTGTAATTTAGGGTCCAATAATGTGGCATTGACAGCTAAAAGTTTATTAGGAAGGTCGGTTTTCTTCTTTATGGTATAAAAGTTGAAGTTGTGGCAGTCTGGTTTATACTATAAGAAGTGAGACACGGAACAGCAAATCCCTCAAGTAAATCTATCTAGTCCTTCAAAGTTTATTAGACAGGGTTTATTCTCCTCTAAATTTCTCCTATCCATCACTTAGGTGACAATTTTCATATCAAATTTTGATTTTTAAATAATATTGGGTAGTATTAAAAATGGACAAGGTCTAAGTCGACCCTAAAAGCTAACTCAAGGCATCAAATTGTTTTTGGTTGTTTTCCTCTTGTAATTATTTTCAGTTCATGACAGTCTGACTAACAGTTTTTGTTTGGACAAACCTATCCAGAAATTCATATCTCCCTAGAAGGTCAGGTAATTGAGGGTTACAGTTCGGATCTGGGACTCATTTTCCTCTGCATTGTTCAGCAGCAAATTTTATTTGGAACAATCTTTATGGGATTTGCAGAGAGATTTGATTTTGTCTAAAGTATCTGCATCTGTTTCTTATGAAATCTAGACATTTAGGCTTCAATAAAGAAACTGAGATTCTTGCTGTTCTGTTCTTTAGATGGAAAGGAATGCATTTTTCAGAGGAACCTCTTCTCTAGCCAATGCTTGGAACACAGTTATTTTTACGTTTGTTTGTAGTGTTCTTCACATGGATTTTATATGCAACTAGTTTCTAAATGTTTTCTTATGTAAGTTTCTCATTAGGATGCTTTATCCTTAAGGGTGGGAAAAATAAATAAATTAGACAGAACTATTGTAAAACATAACTAAATTCTAAAAGTGTTTGGATAAATCTGAACTGTATAATTATTTAGATAAAATGAAATGCATTATAGTTTTAGTGAATGGGACTAAACTAAACTGCTCTCAATTGCTATTGAACTATCTAAATTTTTCGAACTATTATTAATAGACATCTCATTTTAAAACATAATTTTAAATCTCTCAAGTTAGAGTTCAATGTTGTTCACATAGTTTTATAAAGAAACAATTTACTTTAGTTTTTTTAAACAATTCAATATTTTGTATGCAATTCAATTCAGTATCAATTGAATTTTTTTAACAGCTCTACGTCCCCTACTTTTGTACCATTTGTTTCTTCCTTAAACAAATTTCTTTTTTTCTGACCCAAAAGACTGAACAAATCTAAATCTTATTGTCTCTCTTGCCACTATGCTAGCTCCAGATTTCTTCATCTCACAAATATCAGAAGCAGAAAAACTTAATTCAGATATAAAGAGCAATCTGTACATACTTGTATTCCATCAAGTAAATCCTTAAGTGATTTATTCAAAGCTTCAAGCTCAGCAGAAGTTTTGCCTACAAAATGGAAGATATGGTGAAACTCTTGAAAAAAGATACAAAGGGAAACTAAACTGAACTATCTATCTGAACCTTCTGCGTACATACATACATAAAAACACACACACACACACACAGAGTAAAGGAGACTTCAAAAAATAATATTATCAGTTGATTGAAACTTTTAATTTATAACAGCTGTTGATCATATATAATTTTAGTAAGGATTGTATTTAATGAAGAAATCAGTAGCTCACATTAATCTTATTTATTATATATTTTAATATTATGATATTAAGTAGTAACCATAATTATTATATTACTATGTTGCATTTACAAGACAAGATATATATAATGAAACACTTAATTGATTACCCCTGTTATAAACTATGCAATGATTATAGTAGACACTTTGCAAATAAATAAGTTTATATATGTCACTATATTAATTCTCAAATTACCATTTTCTTGAATTTTTAATATGCAACTAGTATGCAAAAAAGTGAATTATTATGTTTAGTAAGTAAACTAAAAAAGCTAACCTATTCTGACTTTTATAAAATTTGATAAAATATATGATTTTAAAATAGTTTACGAATCAAAGGCATAATTTATAAAAGACATTATAAAATTTATTTTAAAATGCATGAGAATAATAAAATCTATTTACCAAAAAAATATTTATAAAACAAATAATTATTAATCCACTAATTAATATTAAAATACAAAACTAGTGAAATATATATTTAATTAGTATTGCTCACAAAACATTTTAAAATAGTAAAACAAAAATGGTAAAATGACTTTTTTGAAAAAGATAATGTAGTTTTCATGTTCTTTATGTGATATTTTTGTAAATAGATAAATAAATATATTTGTTCTTTCTATAATATTAATTACTGTATGTATTTATAAGTAACGAATTGTATATTGTCAACTTTTTTCTTTTTATCTCTCAAAATAATGTGATTCATAATAGTATTCAGTGGAAATTAAATGAATTCTTCTTATGTTGGTGTGTATATGGTATGCTTATCAATATCAAATTTTCACCTTTTAACTTTATATCAATTTAATTTATTATTTTACATGTATTTTTTCATGTTATTATTGCTTTTACAATAAATATAGTTAAAAATAATTCATAATAAAAACATAAAATTACATGTTATATAATATATATACAATAACAAGAATAGCCACTCTGTTTTACACACACATAAATAACTCAATATTAATTTAACATTTGTATTGACAAAGTTCATACAGGTATTGCATCAACTCATAATAAGTTTTAAATATCACAGTTTTTTCTAAAACACATTTGTTTTCTAAAATAACATCCACAATTTTAATGTAATTATAAGTTGCGAACTACTAAATATTTAAAAAAAAATTAGTGACACATTTTAAAAAACAACAAATGTAAAACAGGTCTATACTAATAGATTAAAAATATTAAACATAAAACTACTATTGGTAAGACAAAATTACAGGCATGAGTACCAGATTTGCCGTCATTCTCATCAATGTCCATAATTCCCAAATCATCATCATCATCATCATATCCAGTTTTGTTTCCATTAACAACACCTCCAGGAGGAACAAGTGTAGGGACTTCAAAGCACATGAAGTGTGCAAAAAAAGAACTCTGCAATTTATGCCATGAAAGAATTACACATTTGAAATATTAAAGACAAATCTCTGCTGGAAATGAAACAATATCAAAAGATCACAAAGATCACCTCATCCACCAGAAGTGGGATAAAAATCGTAAGCATCTTCGCATAAGCATCAGAGACTGTGGAAGTATCAGTAGCATTTACATTTTGACCAGAACCTGAAGAACCTTCGAGCCAAACAGTTGGATTTCTAGATGCTTTAGTACTAGCTCGAAGCTCATTTGCAAACTCACGGGCCTGTAAAAGAATGTGTGAAGCCTTAGACACCAAATACTAGGCCTACCATGGTATAAAATACAATAGAGGTTAAATGTGTTTTAGGCCTCTCAATTTTCCGCCAAAATTGGTTTTAGTCCCTACACCTTTAATAAGGTGATTTTGGAACCTGTAATTTTGATAATTGGTGAATGATAAAGAAAGATTATGGCAAATTTTTTTAATAAATAAGAATAGTATTTAATTTATATTTTAATTCCCAGAAGTAAGATGTCAAACTCCTAGGGTCATTATTCTAGTAAAGTTCCATAAAATGGTACAAGATTCATCAACCATAAAAAATGGGGACCAAAATCATCATTTTAAAGTATAGGGAAAAAAACTGATTTTGATAACAAATGAGACCTACAATGCACTTTAACAAAAATCCCATTAGACCCAGAATTCTAATATTAACTAGAAGACATCTTTAGGTCAAATACCAAATTGCAATCACAACTCAAAGAACTCCAGTTAAGGAAGATCAAGGAGGATCTGCTATTCAAGTATTAATAAAATTAATCCAGGTTGAAAAGTACATCCCTTCTTCATCTAGTTAAGCAATGATGGATTTTTTATTTATTTTTTATGTATTGATTAGCGAAGAAATCATATTAATTATTTTTTTTTTCACATTGGTAATTATGCTCCATGCTTAATTACAAAAATAAAGGAATGCATCATAAGAAAACATAAAAAACCAATATGAAGTGCAACATACCTCCCTGCGAAGAAGCAAGTTTAGAGAACTGCAATAAGCTTTTCTCAGCGGACCCAAGCAATTCTTGTCGAGACTCTGCAAGTGTCCAGAAATATTATTTAGGTAGAAAAAGAGAATTACTGGGCAAATATATGCCTCCAAAACAAAATTCAAGCAGGAATAGTAAGGACTAATTGATTTGAGAATGTGATTTCTAATTTCATTTTCTGCTCTTACTTTTTGTACAAAAAATGACATGATTTATTTATTTGTTTTCGATCTTCAGATATTTGTACAAGGAAGAGGGGAATCAAAGTTCTACAAAAGCTTTGAAAATAGGGAACAAAATGAAAACAGAAAGCTTTTTGTCAAGGTAAATAGGTTCTTGGTCCCAAATATTTAACCTTCAAATGTTGCAGAAGACGTGCATATGTCCTGCACTTGTACCGCAGGTCAGCATGATCTGGCCTCTTTAACTGTCCTCGCTGTTTAGAGCAAGCAGAAAAAATGATACCAATAAATTCAATCCAAAGACTCCAAGGGTAACAATTCTATAACAAATTTGTAGAAAATACCTGCGAAAAGTAGCTTTTATCACTTATCATGAAGTCCACCAAACTAGCAAAATAATTTCTCAAGAATTCAGATGCTCTCCTGACAAAAGTAGATTTTAATTTTTCAAGTTCGGCACGCTTTTCTTTAACCTGTAAGGGGTTGCAGGAATCAGAACAGATGGTTTTTAGGTCCGACACATATTTGCCATATCAACCAAAGCCAGACTATTTTCACTATTCTTTGTGATGCCAAATTCGTAGCATTCTTGTAATTATCCCAGACAAAATGATAGAAATAATGGATGAAAAATCATCAATCACCTTGAAAAGATTTCCATTAAAACTTTTCTAACAAATACAACAAGCACTGTCTCACGGATAATTTTGTTTTCTGAATGGCTAATTCATGATTGACTGATTTTACCAAATGATTTTTAAGAGAGTAGTAAGAAGTGAACATACAGCTCTCATGTTTGCATAACTAGGGTCTAGATTAGGCGCTTCAAGGCCACGCAAGGCACTAGTCAACCATTCACATGCCTCAACATTTTGGAGCATTCGAGCTTCATCAAATGAACCTCCTGTCAAACTTGCAGCATACTACACCCAACAAAAAACTCATTAAAATAAATACAAGCTAGGAAGTTCATTTGGCTTACATTAGGATACAGGGTATACCTCAGAAGGGACACGCAACCGCTCAAGAAGCTTATCAAGCTCTTCAATGAGAGATTTGTTATTAACTGATTGCATTTCCAGATTGTTATTGCGGGTTTCTATCTGGATATAAGAAAAGTTATAAGGACAAAGTATATTAAGAGACTAGTACTTCTCAAGAACTCCAACATCAGAAATTACATCACCTGGATAACCTAGAAAAGCAAACAATACTAAAATTGCATAAAGCAAATTTCACGGCACTGCAAAAATAGTCATTTTGAAGAAACAATTGTGACCATAATTCACACAAACTAGACTCGCTGAAGCTTATAAATTATTCTGTTCCTAATTAAACTTGAAATTGGGTAGTGTAAAAATATCTGGATCGCTGTTTCTAGGCTAAACATATAGCAGAATGTAGATGTTTTTATTTTGATATCTTGGTTTACCTTTTAACTACTCCCATCCTTATATGCAAGACCCTTTTCCCCTAAAATACCCTTAGCTAATTAGCAGTCTCTTAGCCAAAAATAATAAATGCTAGAAATTAATGACATGAAGCCTTTCTCTTATGAGGATCGGACTAATACATAAACTCCCTTACCTTACCAAAGGAACAAGGAGAACTAAACAAATGATTCATGTTTCCAGTAAACACTGCCATTGCAAACAGAGTAAATTGTATCTAGAAAATTTATATTTTTAAAGTGAAGGGTACAGGTCCTTACTGATGCAATATCCTCCCTCATGTGCCGGAGTTTTACATTGAATATGCTTAACCATTCATCCATATCTTCCACAACACTGGTTGCTGCTTCAAGCCCTTGCATAACCTGCGCAAGGCACACATGTAGCATGAAGCAATCTATAAAAGCAAATTAATTTCTAATAAACTAGGGAAAAAGTGGCACTCCTTGCCTTCGTGATTTTTAAAAAAATAAATGAAAAATAAAAAGAGCAATAACGAAGATTAAATAACAAATCGCAAGTGGGGGTTATTATTGGAAAAGTAGATCAAGAGATAGAACAAAGACTAAATAAAAAATAAAGATTGTGCGAAAGAAATAATAGGCAGTTAAAGGAGTAAAATAAGATATACAAAATGTGTACATTAAAACATCATATTCCCTTTATATATATTATATATTATAGATTATAGATTATAGATAACTAATGAACATGGAGATTTGTGAAATTGATTTAGCAACTCTATTAGTTTAAAAATGAGAAAAATGAAATAGTGAGATACAGTTACAACTTGAAATATCAGCAAAAAATATATAGTTTCAAAAAGACAAAATCAGAGAAAGTTATTGATTTCATAAAAAAAAAATCGAGTCCAGGATTTTAAATAACCTAATCATAGCTTAGTTAACAGAAAATCCTAGTTCAGTCTATAATGTAAAACAAAGGGAGAAAGTTAAGCCGCCATTAAACATATGAACCAAGAGGCCTGATAACAAGAACATAGCCAACGGCAATACCCACCAAAGAAATATCTTAGAATTTTGGTTCACAGCCTCATTCAATTATTATATACCAACTTGTAAAGTAAGAATTGACCAAGTTTTATAAACTCTATTCAAGTTACAACTCTAGTTGATCTGGGAATAAACACTCCTTTCAAGGTTGCAATTAGGCAACACAAAGAGCCAGCAATTAATGTGGGTCACAATAACCGAAACTAATGCGGCTTTTTCAACACACCACTAGATACCTAGGGCTATGGGCACACAAAGTTTGACAATGCAACCTAACAAGTCATTAGATCTTGCTCAACCCCACAAAATTAGTTTCAAAGGGAATAATTGCCCAAGCTTTATAATCTCTATAAATCATATCTCTAATTGATGTAGGACTAACACGTCCTCAACTCAAGGCTGCAAATAAGTCAGACTACGGGTAACAAAAACTTCCAATGAAGAACTTCCAATGAAAGGTCATAACTAAGAATGGTAATACCTCATCCATCAAAGGTTCACTTTCTAAAAGAGAATGCACATTTGCTGCTTCCAGGGCCTGGAGCTCCCTCTTCAACCTTTCAGAAAATTCTTCTGCTTCACCAATACCCATCACATAACTGCACAGATAAAAATTAAAAAAGAAACTCAACCATTTGTTGGATCATACTGGCACTGTAAAATAAGTCCTAATACAGGATTTAGTCAAATTGAATTATATACAAATCTAACTGTGTCATCTTAACTTTGACAAATATGTTACAATCATTATGTTTAACACCATCTAATAATTATGAATTCCCTGTATCAATATGAATCATAAAATGTGGCCAGCAGTTTTGTAAGGGAAGACAAAGAAACTCAAGTGTAACCCTAGGATTTTATGAACCTGGTTCCACAATTTACCGAAAACATAGGCCATTATTTCAAGAAAAATCTTATGATGAATATCTAGCCTCAATAAGACAGAAGAATAGAACCTACGTTCCCAAAAGAGCTTCCATGTCCTCTTCCTCTGCCTGGGAGACAAGTTCCTTTTCAACATTAACTTTTAATTCTGCCTCCCTCACAACAGATGATGCAACAGGACCACCATCTCGCACTTTATTCTGAGCAGTAACAGAGGGTGTATTTTCCTATTCCACAGTTTACGAAAATAAATAATTACAGCAGAAAACTTACATTCAATAATTAACTAAATAATGTAATAAGAAATTCGCACAGAGACAGTCCAACACTGTGCTTGGCTGGGAAGTTAAGAGGGAAGAAGGATATAAAAGGAAATGGAAAATTTAACTTTAATCCTTGTCTGGGAGATTTTAAAGGACGGGGAAGAATGAGATGTATTCCCCTTGGAAACCCATACCCCTCAACTTGGCAAGAAAAAACTGAAAATTATTCATTCAAATTAAATAAGGACAAGTAACTTATTTCTTCTCTGCTTCACTTTGAATGGAAAGGAATTTTCCCTCCCTTTTAACTTCATGAAGGAGATTTAACTCCCTCCCCTTCCCTCCCTCTACCCAACTTCCAAACATACTAACATCCCCAGCTTGAAGTCATAGACATGATGATATTCACGTTCCATACAGAGTAGCAATAAGCAAATAAAAATTAATTATTTATTAAGCAATAGAGGTGAAAGGAATTCAGCTCGTTAAAACAGAAAGAGGGCTACTTGATTATAAAGAAGCACCAAAATTAAGAGATTATATTGCACCTTAGCCCAAAGAGCCATCTCCACAACATCTATACCGACAACCTTCGGAAGGCGACCCAAAACATCTTTGCATATGTTCAAGATGCAAAGAAGGAGGCGGTTCCTACAAGATAAGTGATGGGCATTATGAGAAAATTTCCATCCCCTCACACAGAACTCAACCACTAACTAAACGTCTATGCATAGATTTTCAAATGTAACCTGTCATCAATATTGCGCATGGTCCATTGAGGAGGAGCCACACTCTGGCTTCTAAGGTTATCAAATCCCTGCAAGATACACAAGCATCAGCCTAACATGCATATAGTGGGGAACACAACAAAAACTAAACTCCAAAACAGAGAATGGTAGTAAGTTTCTCATAGCTTCTGTTCCTGAAACTGAGAGCCTGTGTAGAACTAGAACATAAAGATCTCATCCATTATAGAACTTTACCAGAGTAAATGTACATCCACTGGGATCATTTGCTACAACTTCCACTTTTGACAGATGCTTTAGCTTGTATAGCTTTGCAGGCTGCAAGCACAACAGTTTTACAAAGTTGAAAACGCTAGACAGGATGGTGAAGAAATGCCACTCAAAAAAAGAACACGTGACAAGAAACAACATCTAATGAGGAATCTCTAGCTACTCTGAATTCAATTTGAGGGGAGGGGGAATCATATCTTTTCTCGATCAAAGAACTATTACATAGTCCAGCTTCTCAGGTAAGGAGAAAGGGTTAATAAACCCTCGATTGTGTCTTATGTTGAAACTGACTTGACCATGGTTGTCTGGAATTATTATATAATAATTGCTGGATCATCAGCTAAAATCCAAGCATATGAAAATAAGAAAAAGAAAAAGAAATTACTTCAAGAACTCCTCCCGTAGAATACTTCAATACGCGAAGAAAAGCCGATGTCCTCTGACCCTTCGATTTCGCTGCAGCAAATACCACGTCATCACCAACAACTACACGAATGTAGAGTTCAACAAACAATTAAAACACAACACACGCTGAAGAAACCACACACAAATACTCCCGCCTTAAGATCCAACAAGCTACATATCACAAAAGGCACACGAAGTTAACCAAGCATTACTGCATAAACCATAACTAAACCTAATGCGATGTGTGGAAGCTTCAAAGTGTAGTTATAAAACCAAAAAACAAAATCAATGTTCACATCAGAGTAGTTAATTTAATTCCTTGAAAGCTAATAAAACACTGGTGGAATCTCGAGAAAGCAAGATGAAAGTAGCGAGCATAGGAAACAGTGGAATCGAGAATTGTAGAGAGGGAATTAGAGGAAGGTAACTGGAGAGAGCGAGAACCCTAGGCTTGGCCATTTGGCGACCGAGCTTGGACGATTTTCCTAAGATGCCGTGACTCTTGGCGACGCGAAGCGCCATGACGATCTTCTGCTTCGGATCCTCAATTGCGGCTTCGCAAGCTCGCCGGAGGTCGCCGTCATCGGCGCTCGATTTCGCCATTTAGCGTTCGTCGCCGATCTCGAAGCTCCTATCGTAACTGAAAGAGAGAGAAGAAGAAGAAGCAAAGTAAAAAAGACCGTAGCATAGTAGTCACAGTCTAAATGAGAGAAAAACAGACTTTTCTTTGAACCAGAATCTTCTGCAATTCGGATTTGAACTGCGTGCATCGCCACCGTTGATTTTACTTCTAGATGAATTAATATTAATAGGAAAGTAAAAGAAAATAAAATGTATGGTGAATGATTGAAATGTAGATTATTACAGTTGTTTTAAACTGTGGAGGATCTTCTGTTTTTTGTTGAGTCTTTGTTTACTTTTGTTTTACCCACCGTAGAACCTGGATTACTGGCAGTCAATTTTGACGCAATTCACCGTTGTCATAGACCAAAAGCTTAGTTGTTTTTTCTTTTTACAATTTTTGTATTTTACGAGGATTAATAAAGAAAATAAAAAATAGAAATTAATCTTCGTATAACGATTAATTAATATTCTTTAATATATTGGCACCTTTTAGCTTCATTTTCTTTTTCATGTTAATATATGTATATAAGGTTTCATTTTTATATGAAGTATACAGGGAATAAATATTAGAACAGTAATTTTATTTTATAAAACGAAATCTCGGTAACAAGTTACAGTACTTTTGAACTGAATACATATTTTTATATTTTTTTAGGGGTGACAATGCAGTTCGGTCGGTTCTATTTAGGTTTGACTGTATTTGGCTCACATAATGCGGGTTAGTTTATCTTATTCCGTATTTTTTTATACGAACTAAAAGATCTAGCATGTTTCGCATAAGTGCGGATAATGTGTTTGCGGGTCGATTCCTTTTTTTTTTAATTTTTATGATAAAATTTTCAATGTTTAAAAAATTGAGAAATTTTAACAAGTTCACAAAATTAAACAACGACTTTGGGGGAGTTAGATGATAAATTAAACAACATTTTCATCATATTCATATTTGTACTTTGACCTACACAATGTATTTCTCAAATTTTAGCACATTACAAAATACATAATATTTGTCTTTACTAGTCATACAAGTATTTGAAACTTTAATACAAGAGTCCAGAAGAAAAGTAACTAATATATACAAGTGCAAGTTTTTTTTATACTGATTTGTAGGCCAGCCCGCACGAACTGCGGTTTTCTCCGGACTTGTGGGTTCACTATCTTGATCCGGCCCATGTTATTTTTGCGTGCCTACGGATTGGTCCAATAGGCCAAACTCATATTATTACTCCTAATTTTGTTACATATATTTTAATTTGTTTACATTATAATTTAAAATAAAATAAATAGAATAGAATATTTTACCTTTTTTAACTAGTTGCTAACACTGTTATGTACAAAGATGATAAAAATATGATAGTTTTTTTACTATTTTGATGTAACTTTGATAGACTCGTAAGATTTGAAAAATTAATGAGTTATAGATAATCGTGTTTAGTGATAATGACTTCATATAATAAGAGTGCAGTTTAAGTAACACTTCAATTTTAACCTAAGCACAACAAATAAGTTTTTGTGCAAATTACAAAATTGTGTTAAAGAAGTCGTGCTTTAATAAGCATGTCTTTGACTTTGTTTAAGAAGATTGTTAAACATATGAAGCTGTGAGCCATAAGACAATTTAATTTTTCTAAATGTAAAATCATAATCTCATATTCAATTATATTTAGTTTCATTATGTAACTATTGGAAAAACGAAAAAATAAAAAATAGAACAGGAGGAAGTCATGCATATATATATATATATATATATATATATATATATATATATATATATATATATATATATATATATATATATATATATATATATATATAAAATTTTACGTCTATAGAGGATGTTACATTAAACTCCAATATACATGCTTTTTTATTATAACCTAATAATTTATTTAAAGTTGTATATTTTATTAAGATTTGATTAAGTTATTTATCAGTGCATATTATTCAAGGCAGAAAATAACAATTTTATATTCAATTATATATTATTTTTATTATTTTATTAGAGTGGGATAGAACTCTTGCCAATTTATTTAATAATAGAATTTTGAATTGATTTATTAACATATAAGTATAAATCAAATAAGTGTAAATAAATAAAAGTAAAAAGGGTGAATTGGTTTAAAAAAATAAAGTATATTTAAAAAGTTTCTTATTAAAAATGTTGTAAATGACGAAAATATAACCAATTCGGGGAAATTCTTTTAAAAAACAACTTCAATACATTTTTTAAAATTTTCTTGTTGTGAAAACTAGAAATATAAACTAACATGAGTGAATTTGTTTTAAAAAATAAATGTAAGGTATTTAAAACAAAGTCTAAAACTATTGTTGTTGATGAAGTTAATTAAGTGCAATTATCAATTATTGTCAAAAAATAAGACAAATTCAAAATAATGAGTAAGATGAAGAAGAAAGACACAAAAATTATTTATATTGATTTGATTATATATATATATATATATATATATATATATATATATATATTATATATATATATATATATATATATATTATAAAATTTTAAAACAATTTTTACATCTTGCATCTTGCAATCCAAATTTTTCTAACACTAATTAGTGGTTATGTTTAGTGGGAGCTAACCATCATTGGTCCTAGTAATAGGTATTTGCGATTAAAACAAAAATAAGTGTTGAAAAAAATTGTTCCTTGGAATGATGCTTAATTGTTTAATAACATTTGTTCTCATTAAAACAACTATGATGTCTCTTTAGAAAGAATTTGACACATTTGGTGAAATCATTTATTAAAAGTAAAATTTCAATTTTTGTTTCTCGTATACAAATTTTAAAATAAATAAATAAATGAGATAAATATTATATAAAATCACAACATGTAAAAATAAGATACAAAAACTCTTTTAAATTTCATTCTATCATGTTTAATAAAGATTTGTATTAATTTTGTAGTAATTAGTCAAGATAAAATAAGTTTCGTCATAGTTAACAAAATAACTCAACCCTAGAGTCATTCATTCAACTACTATAATTAAATTTTTATTTATCATAAATTTTATTGTTTTACAATAATTATTATTATATTTATTTCCCCTAAACAAATTAAATAATAAATATTTAAAACCAAACAACAATAAATAAATAAAGAGGTCAATACGTCTGAAGACAATATAAATAAATAATTAGTTTAGTGTGTAATTGGAACTATGAAGATAAATATAATAAATAAATAAATAAAATCAGTTCTTGATTGAAGATAAAAATAAATAAAATGAGATTAGAAACACCCAAGTGAGTAAATATAAAAATAAAATAAATATGAATAGATAAACAAATAAAAAATAAGATAATAATTGTTTCATTCTATTATCTTAACGATGATAGAATATATGTCTTTTCCTTTGTTCTCTTTCTTTTTTCCTCTTTTCTATTTCCTTGTTTTCTTCTTCTTCTCTTCCATTTTTGTTTCTTCGTTTTTCTCTTATACATTTCATAAGGAAAAAAATTCCCATTTACTTTATCTCTATCTGATGTACCTAAGCACATTTCTACTGTATAAGCATTAATTGCTTACTTATCTTTTTTATACAAAGAGATAAGCTTCTTATCCTACAATTATCATTATTATTATTATTATTATTATTGTTGTTATTTCATTTATTTATTATTATTTTTTACAAGAAATCAACTTAATCTCAAACTTATTAGCTTTAAGGAGGCTGACCACAAAGCTAAGCCATACTAGTTTGGTTGTAAAAAGGACGATCATAAAGACTTAACCACAAGAACTCAACCACAAGGACTCATCATAAAGCTTAGTCAAAAGCTCAACCACAAAAAGTTTAACCATAAGGGGTCTGCCATATAAGTTGACCATAAAAAGGTCAACCAACGAGAAACTCGATCACAAAACTTGGCTAAAAAAGAAAGCTAGACCACACACAAGACCTCAACCATTAGGAGCTTAATACAAACCTCAAACAAAACTCAACCGCAACACTTTGCTTTAAGATATCAACCTTAGTACTCAGTTTTATTACTAAGCTTACTCAACCTTAGTATTAAGCTTACACACATTTAAATGTGTGTTTTTGTGGTTAATATAGAAAAACAATATTGAAACAAAAACAAGCTTATAAGTCTTTGAAAAATTGGGATGTGTTCAGCAATTGTTAGTTATTTTTGTTTATCGAATACTAACATTTTTTATAATTTTCAATTAAGTCTTTGTCGTTTTAACTTTTCTGTTAACTGGATAATGTGACTGTTATATGATCTTGTCACCTTGCTTAGTTGTCACCACAAGAATTTTTTATCATTTATAATTTGATCATCGCTTAAATTTCGTACCCCACCAAATTAATTCAGATAAATGCAATACGTGGTAACCAACCAGAGTCGTCTTCCAACGACCAATGTTCTTGTTCAAAGCTTCATTTTCCAGACAAACACAACACCTATAACATGGGGGGGTTGGCAGATTTACGGATGTAACACAATACTGAAAACATAAATGCATATGTGTAAAAACGATGTAAAAACAACGTTGATTCCTTTCTTCAAATGAAAATCCACCAATCACAGATTACAAATCAAAATGGTTATACTAATTCTCATGAGACCCGAATTAATTACTAAGTGCAAATTAACTTGAACTCAAGTGCAATTAAGCAATGCACACAACCACGAATCTGTTACAGTTCATTAAGATTGAACACACAACGAATTTCACTCTGCAAACTAAGCATAAATAGAATGGTTTCTTCATTAAACCCAAACGCAAATTCAAAATGGAGAGATTAACAAAACTCAACCGAATAAAACACTAATATCAAGGTTTCAATTCATTCTCTGCAAAGAATTAACACATAAAATTAGTTCTTCATGGAATTCGAATTAGGGTTGAACAAAAATTGCGATTCAACCATTCAAATGAGTACAAATTGGTGAAGGAAACGAAAATGTGCAAGGAGAAAAAGGGGCAAGAACGAAAATAGTGCACAAAAACGTTAAATGCTTTAATATAAATGTTACCCAAGGTGCAGAAAACGAGAATCTCAACAATAGGTGTTATCCATAACTCATAAAATGTGAAAAATGAGGGCAAAGTGTGAAAAATTAACATGTGCCTCCATGGGTGACCTTCAAAGCTTCGAAAAGCTAAAAATGGAGAGTGGAGAAGATGATGGTGCAGCAGGAGCTGGGGTAGCAGCAGGGACAGGTGAAACTTGGGCAGCTTATGGTGCAAGTGCAACTCTTTGTTGTTGGTAAGGAGGAGGCTGCACATTTTGAACTTGTTGGTTTTGCTGTTGTTGTTGGTTGCCCCATCTTAAATTAGGATGATTTCTCCAACCTAGATTGTATTTGTTGCTCGACAAATCATGGTTTTGTTGGTGTTGTTGGGGCGACTTATTGTTGAAAATGTTAGCAGCATAGGCTTGAGGAGTATCAGAAGGTGTAGAAGTTGTGACCTGTTGCAAGAGGGGCAAGAATATGTGAAATGCTTAACTGACGTGCAAATGCCACAAACTCTTGCAGTAGAATGTTCAGCTCTTTGATTTGTAGCATGTTAGTTGACTAAGGCGGTAAGAACATCAATATTGGTCTCTCCAACTTCTTAATGTATTCGGCAGCTCCTACATCATGAACACCCCTAACAACAATGGCATCATTTCTTGCGCCAAATTGCTGAGAGTTAGAGGCCATGTTCTCAATCAATTGCCTCGCTATTGGGGTTGAATTACCAAGAGTACCACCACTTGCAACATCAATCATGCTTCTATCCATATGGTACAAGGCTTCATAAAAATACTGAAGAAGCAGATCTTCAGATATCTGGTGGTGTGGACAACTAGAACACAAATTCTTAAATCTTTTCCAATATTCATAGAGATTCTCCCCAAACTGTTGCTTGATGCCAGAGATCTCCTTTCTTATGGTTGTTGTTATGGACGTATGGAAGAATTTGGCCAAGAACAATCTCTTCAAGTCATCCTAGCTCGTGATGGACCTGGGTGCAAGGTAATACAACTAATCTTTTGCATTGCCCTCCAAGGAATGAGGAAAAGCTTTCTAGTATACATGATCTTCTTGGACATCTGCAGGCTTCATGATGGAACACACAACATGGAACTGCTTCATATGCTTACACGAGTCCTCACCTGCAAGTCCATAAAACTATGACAACAAATAGATTAATCCAGTTTTTAAAACATAAGGAACTTTCTCTTCAAGATACTGAATGCATAATGAGTCATAAGTGAACTCAAGTGCAGTCAGTTCACTCATTGTCCTCTCATGAGGTGGATTTTGAGCCATGTTATCAATTTCAAAATGAATTTCAAAATGATCATAAGGCTCAGTATGCATAGTATGCTCAAAATGATCAGTATGCACATTCTGATCATAATGATCAGTATGCACCTAAGTTCATGACTCATTGTGCATTCAGTATCCTGAGGAGGAAGGGAGGAAGTTCCTTATGTTTTAAAAACTGGATTAATCCATTTGTTGCCAAAGTTTCATGGACTTGCAGGTGAGGACCCGTGTAAGCATCTGAAGTAGTTCCATGTTGTGTGTTCCATAATGAAGCCTGCAGATGTCCAAGAAGATCATGTATACTTGAAAGCTTTTCCTCATTCCTTGGAGGGCAATGCAAAAAGATTGGTTGTATTACCTTGCACCCAGGTCCATCACGAGCTGGGATGACTTGAAGAGATTGTTCTTAGCCAAATTCTTCCCTACGTCCAGTTCAACAGCCATAAGAAAGGAGATCTCTAGCATCAAACAACAGTATGGGGAGAATCTCTACGAATATTGGGAAAGATTCAAGAATTTATGTTCTAGTTGTCCACACCACCAGATATATGAGCATCTGTTTCTTCAATATTTTTATGAAGGCTTGCACCATATGGATAGAAGCATGATTGATGCTGCAAGTGGTGGTACTCTTGGTAATTCGATCCCAATAGTGAGGCAATTAATTGAGAGAACATGACCTCTAACTCTCAGTAATTTGGCGCAAGAAATGATGCCGTTATTGTTAAGGGGAGTTCATGATGTAGGAGTTGCAAAATACACAATTGAGCATTTCATAGATTGTTGTCCCGCCTTGCTACAGACCACAACTTCTACACCTTCTGATACTCCTCAAGCCTATACTGCTAACATTTTCAACAATAGGCCACCTCAACAACACCAGCAAAGCCATGATTTGTCCACCACAATCCAGGATTGAGAAATCATCATAATTTGAGAATCAACAACAGCAAAACCAACAAGTTCAAAATGTGCAACATCTTCCTCACCAATAACAAAGAGTTGCACATGCACCACAAGCTGCCCAATTTCCACCATCATCTTCTCCACTCTCCATGTTAAATTTTCACGCTTTGCACTCATTTTTTACAATTTATGAAGCATTTAATGTTTTTGTGTTCTTGTCACTTTCCCCCTCTTTGCACATTTTCGTTTTTTACACCATTTTAGATTTTCTACACCGTTTGAATAGATGAATCATTTGTTGAACCCTAATTCAAATTTCATTAGAAACTAATTTTATGTGTTATTTGCAAAGACCTTGAAATTTTTTTTGTTCAGTTGAATTTTGTTTCTAAATTTGCATTTGGATTTAACGAAGGTTTGGATTTTCAATACATTCTTTGGATTCATAAATGGACTGATATCACATCTGAAATAGTCTCACAGTCTTACCTCTAATGTTCATAACGTTTGACTTTTTTTTTCTTACTGTTGAGTCAAAAAGGTTAAAATTTAAACTGCTACGGTTTTTTTTTTTTTTTTTGAGTTTCCACGTTTTTAAAAATCATTGGAAAAAAATGATATCCCAACCGAGTTATATCAATAATACATTGTCAAAAAGGAGTTATTTTTTATAATTTTATATAATTTTTTTATAATTTTGTAATTTTATTTCAGATTTCTTCTTTAATTAGTTTTAAATTTTACTTTCATAATTTTAAAAGATTTTTGAATTTATTAAAAAGGCATGTTAATTTTATAAAAATTTTCTTCATCATTTTATTTTTTTAGTTGAAAATTTTGTAATTTTTTTCATAATTGTAATTTTACAATTTAATTTTATTATAATTTCATAATTTCATAAATTTTATAATATATTGTGAAATAATAATAAAAAATCAAGTACAAATATTATTGTTTGATAAATAATTGTTTGATAATAAATAATAAAATTCTTACTAAATTTTCTAATTGACATAATTGTTCGTCAAATATTTGGTTATTTGACGAACGAAATTCATACCTTTTTTAGGTATCAAATTTTGTATCAGTTTTATATAAAAATTTTGTATCAGTTTTATAAAAATTTTGTATCAAATTTCTGTAATATTTTTCATAAGGAAAAAGGACTTAATAAAAATACCAGAGTTCTCACATCTTTTGAGAAAATATTAAAAGTTCAATTAGATTTTAATTCCCAATACAGTTTTGACAAAAAAAAGTATAAACAATTTCATACTTTTAAAGAAATTCACAAGAATTTATTTTAATTTGAAGTTTCAAAATCCTGGTACAACAAATTTGATAAAATATGAAAAACAAGAGAACTAGTTGGGACAACATAGAAAGCAGATAAAAAAACATGTTCCCAGAAATCGTGCCGATTAAATTCTAAACAGATAAAACAAGTTACAGTCTATTTTAGAAAATGAATAATTCAATAACCCACTTACATCTATCCATCTAAAAACAGAACAATATAGAATTTATTTTTCAAAGAAGGAAAAAAATATAAAAAAAAATCCTACAATGGGATGAGAGAAATGTTGCACTCAAAATATCACAGACCAGGGAGAAACGTCACTCCAATTAGAAACATAACGCAAGTGAATCTTACTTTGATGATCAAGTCCGAATAAATAACGGAAAGTAAACTCGTCGAATAAATTATACTGCCCTGAACATTGTATTATTTTGTAATCCTCAAACGTTAATGGGCTGAAAAGAAATAAACATAATTCACAGATCAAACAGTTAGATTTGATAGATTTCACTCAAAAGAAAGTACATAGACAAAACCAAAACAAAAAAACACAATCACAAGGAGACATCATCCTCTCAAAATGATAGATGAGATAATGAAACATACTCCAAACACCACTACAAAGAAACAAATGGCAAATGATAATGTATGTATCATGGTTAGAAAATCAAATAGAGAGAATTAAGAAGAAATCAAGTTATCCTAAAATGTTGGCCAATTAAAACGTGATTTCAAATCTACAAACAATATGAACATGATAAAAGAAAAATGAACACAAACTACGAAATCAAATAGATATATACGTCATTAAAAATAAACGCATCAAATAATGTAAGGGTGACGGAAACCTAAAGACTGCCAAGAGATCATAATCAATTAGTGGTCATGATCACAACCGCACATTCTTTGACCCTCCGCTGTAAATTTAGTAATGCCCAAGAAAATAAATATCAAACTAGCAAGTTGAAATGCAAAAGAAAAAATTAATTTAAGAGTAAAAGAAGAACTAAAGCTTCACAGTTCAAGGAATCTTCTGCCACTGTTTTCCACGATCCTACCCCACACATCTCTGTAAAGAACAACGATACAACAAATCTATAACTGTAATAGCAGACGATATTTAAGAATATAAAACGAACGAAGAACAGAACAATAGATCAATTTAGGAATTAAAAACTGAGGGGAGTCGCTGATAACATGGTCCAAGAGATGCTCACAACAACCTCAAAGAGATGCACGACACTAAATGAAAATAATCCAAACACCGCTGCAGAGCAACAATTCACAATTCAAGCCATGTTTGGTGATCAAGTTCAGAAAAGTTAAATAATAGAAAGGAAACTCATCGACAAGCCATGATATCATGATATCCTAAACCGTTATAAGCTTGATCTATAAATCCTCAACCGCTAAAAGAGGTCTCAAACTCCGAGCTGAAAAAGGAATAAACACAAATACCAGCAAAACAACAATTTCATATGACAACAAACAACCAAACTCTAAATACTCAACCGCCAAAAGAGATGTCATAGACTCCAGAACTTGCTGAAAAGGAACAACATAAATACCAACAAACACCAATGTGAAAAAAGATGTAAGGGTGACAAAACCTAATACTTCACAGACATCCATTGCCCGTCTTCCTGTGCAGACGAAAAAAGTAAGAATTCAATAACGCTCTTAGTAAGAAAAAGTATAGCAACGCGATGACTTCACATTCATATCAAGCTGAAAGGCAAAAAGAAATTTACGAAAAAGGGGAAAAGGGTTCCATACTCTCCCCGTCGAATAAAATATTATAAATAGAATTGGTATTAAATCCAGAGATCTTCAATCAGACAAAACCACCTCATCCATCGATGATGGCAAAACATAATATAATTCGCCATAACCCTACACAAACTTCATCAAAAAATAAAGTAATAAGAAGCACATCAATCACCACCGAAACAAAACCAACAAAATCGAATCGCCGAAGAAATACTAAGAAAACCAAATCAACAAATCAACGAAGCAATAACTAGAAAACCTCGAAGAAATACTAAGAAAACCAAATCAACGAAACAATACAAAACCAAATCAACGAAGCAAAACCAAGAAAACCGAATAGCCTAAAATAAAACTCAAACCCCAAATTCATATGACGAATACAAGAAACCAGTACCTATGAATGACACGAGGGAACATTAGGCCAAGGCGGTATATATAGAAAGGGAAAGAAAAGATGGACGGCTGAGATTAAGCAGTGGGTGAAAAATTAGACGGTGATGATGCAATTAAATTTTAAAATTCCTGATACTTATCCCATACTCCTAACGGTAATACCCTAACGGCTATACTCCTAACGGTAATACGCTAAGAACTACTCACTATAGTTATTAATTGATATTTAAGTAGTGTTTTATTTTTATTAAGAGATAATTCTTTAATTTTCCTATTCAAGGTAACTAAAATTTTAAGATTTTTTAATCTTAATTAACTTGAATTCAATATCTAAACATTTTACTTTTTACACATTATATAAATAACTTTAATTTATCTGATCAATTTTAAAATAATTATTTTTTAAATTAATACTTAAAAAAAATTCAGGTTATTAATTTTATTATAATGAGACACTTGTGTGAGTTTATTTTTTTTAGAATGACATTTTGTTGCCATTTCAGATTTTAGAGTAATATATTATTATTCTTTCAGTAGTTTTAGGTTTTTTTCATCAGTGTGTTTATATTTATCATCAGTGTTTTTTTTCATTTCATTTTTCTCAAGAGAAAGGCTGTAGCATTTCGATTAATAAATAGGTACCTTTCAGTATATACTTTATAGAAAAACTTTTGATATAACTAGAAATATTTTTTAAAAGATATTTTCATATTTCATTATATCTAAACTATATTTCCAAAATTCAAATAAATTATTTTATCTTTGTTTGAATAAATTAATTTAATTTTTGTTTAAATTTAATATATACTTAAAATTGAAATTTTAAGATAAATATTAATTAATTTTAAACATTCAATATAAAAAATGTTTAAATTCTTATTTTATTTGGAGAATTTAAAATTTTACACTTTTTGCATAACCAAAACATTCAATTATATTTTCATGATTTTAAATTTTGTTCCTACATTTTCTGACATATTTTACTATAAATATCTTAACTTATCTAGAAAAAACCAAAGTACTTTTTTCGAAAAAATATTTATTCAAACATAAAATCAAAGTTATATTCTTAATTATTCTTTAAGATGTATTTCAAGTATTATATCTACACTTAACTAATAAAATATCTGACATTTTTTTAATTGAGCATTTATTTTATTTAAAATAATGTTATATGATACATTATTAGTTACAAATTCTAAATATATTTATGTACACGAATATTTATTTATTGTGAATTCGAAAAAAAAATTATCCCATGGAAGTTTTATTTTTATTTTTAGTAGAATGAAGTTTTGTTACCTACCTATTTATTTACATGAAAATATATTACATTCTTATACTTGCTTTCATTGAGAATTTTAAATGATTTAGAATTCGATCATACTATATTTATCTAAACGCATCCACACCTACATTATATAATAATTGTTTAATTCATTATCAGTGTTATTTACTTCACCATTTTTTATACATAATATATATATATATATATATATATATATATATATATATATATATATATATATATATATATATACTTCTGTTTGTCAGAAATATTAATCAACAGTTTTTTTATTATTTTAGATGTTTAAGATATTCTAATTCAATACAACATTATTTTACTGATATTTTTTCTATTATAGAAATATAGAATTTTAAGAATATTTGAATCTCAATTTGTGTTAAATTAAATTAAAATTTTAACTTTCAATCGTTTTATGTTTACTTTAATGATTCATTTTAAATTACATTGTATTTTCTTAACATTTCTGATACGAGTTATATAATACACTTCCACATAATGAGGATACAATATAAGCATTTTACTCTCAAGACAGTTTATGTCATATAACATATGTAGTAAATAAATAACTTGATTAATATTTTAAATTTCTCATTGTGATGATTACTATTATTTTATTATTATTCTTGTTATTATTATTATATTATTAATTAATGTTTATAATTTATTATCATGTATGATTTTATTATTCTATTATTTTCTTTGTATTATATTAGTACTGTAACTACACTTTATAATTTTTCTTTCTATCACATTTTAGTAGATTGAGTTTACTATAGTTTTATATTTTTATATTGTATTAGTATTATTTATTTTACTCAGTGTTTTCATCTCTTTCCTTTACATTTTTTATTTTAGTATTTTTAAAGAGAATGATATTAAAATCTATGGATAAGTTTTAATTTAGATACCGATTATAATACTATTTACTTTTAATATTTAATGAAGTATACTAGTATTGCAGTTTGTACGATAGCTTGAAGAGGTAAATGCTACAGTAAAAATTGAAATGTATTTAATATTAGTATAGATTACTTATAACTCTACCATATTTATTAAATAATAAATATTAGAACTTCATAAATTAAAGTCAGCATAAATTAAAGTGAAGTAATAAGAAACACACACTTTTATAATCTGTCAATAAAATATTGTTAGAATAATGACTAGAATTCATTATATACTATTAAATGATGAAAGAAGTCATTAAAAAGAAGTGTTATAAACCAAATTATATATATTAAAAATATAAAAAGTGTATAAAAGAGTGGAATGTCCATTTATGTCTATTTTGTAAAAAACACTTTCGAGAAAGTTCTCGGTAGAAATACAATGTAAACAATGTTTTAAAAATGGTGTGTCTAACCACAAAACAATACTTTATTATTATTGTAATATTTTAAATAGTGGAATAGTATAAGACTCAAAATAGTCATCGATATACATTATATAGTTAAATATTTATATCTATTTTTTTTTTCAGTGAACTTCAATTATTGAGCACAAATAGCTCTAAAATCATTGGTCACAGAAAATCACAGGTAACAGACATCAACTACAACTATCCCCTAAACTAATAAACCTTATAGGCCACATCTCATTATGCAACTCCTCTCATTTTCTTCAGCTTTTGTCAGGCTTGTTATTCTTAGAATAGTTCAAGAAAACATTGAAGCTAAAACCAATAATTTAACATCCTGGAACTTAATCTAACCCCTTTCCTAAAAAAATTAACCAACACAACCTTGAAATGGTTCCCTCTTATCATGTAACTTCTCTATATCAGGATTCTTAACGGCTTCTTTTTAAGCTTTATGATGTGTTTCACAGGTGTCACAACACAATGCATCACAAGCTGAATGAATATACGTATCTGTTTCATCAGTGGTTCGAAGTTGTGCTCCGGTTAACTGTTTCATTGTATGCCTCACATAATCATTGCCATCAATAGACTCTTCTGGAATAATTGCTACATGTCTGACAGAAAATATCTATGCCAAACCAACCACATAGGGCAGCATTTATTTACTCTAACTAAATATAACAGACACAGCAATTTCACAATTCAGGAAAAGATCGATTTTATTATAGAAACTGTGTTGGGAAACAGGTTCAAAGAAAAATATCTTATTTGTTTGATTTCTCTTTCTATCACTATATTCTTTCTGAAATAACCTAATCACAGAGCTCACAATAAACAATTAAATACAAATTATAATCATTCACTGACTATGAGAGAAATAAGGAATGAAATAGATAAATGTAGGTAGGCATTGCTCTCAACCAATTTAACTAAATCAGCTTTGCAAAGGTTTGGCCTTGCGGACATGGCCCATACTATTGACAAGATCCTTGCGAGTACAAACAGGAAAAGTATTGATGTTTTGGAATGCTTTCAGCCTCCAAAGGACATAAGGGAAGCTGAGCTGATCCCTAGAAGTGAAGCGAACCACCTCATTAAACCAGACGCACATCAATAGATTAGTTAAGGGTGTATGCTTCCTGATGATAACAGAGGCTTCACATAGAGCTGCACAGCACAAGTTTAATGGAACATTTTACAAAATATATGGGCAAAGGGGGAGATACAGTCCAATGTAAGCCAAAGTTTGGAAAAAGACCAAATGAGAGGATTGAAATCTATTGACAATTTGATATACAGCAAGATCTTAAATGAAATAGAACATGGATTTTTTTTTTTTATTGAGGAAAAGAAGAAAAATGTAAAAATTATTTTACTTTTAGCTAATAAAATATGATCAGTGCATACCTTTTTTTCCATTAAATCTCTTGTCTTCGGGCAAGCCATCTTTTCTGTACTGATTCAGTTGCACTTCAACTTCCTCTGGCTTGGCTTTGTTCTTCTTGACAACAGCTTTAGCCTCATCATAGACACTACTGCGAGCTCCATGTTCTGATATGGCAAGCAAAGATTTTGTGCGCCAAAGAAGTGCTTCCAACACACCTAGTGGGTCTCTCCGAAATTGGGACTTAGAGTCTACCCAAATTGAGTATTTAGCTTGAGGAAAAAGGCGATGGCTTAACATCTGAAAAAGTTCCAAGTGCACACACATGGTTCAAAAATTTAACAAAGGAAAATTTTACAAGAGGATGATACCCCAAATTAAAAAAATATATGGATTATACAAGCTTTTCAACTCAATTAAACACAAACTTTTCATGGATCTGGTAAAGGCATGTGTCAATTGATAGAGTTGCTGAAGGACAACAACCATTATTATGAGCATGCAATTACATAGTAGTGTGTGGACAAATAAGAATCTTCAAAAGGGGCAGGACAGGACACACAACTGATTGGAGCCACGTGTTAATTATGCACTGCTACAAAGACATAGCAAATGGCATAAAAAAGAAGACACCAGGCTTCAAAGATTTACTACCTTGGGAATTTTACCATTCAATCTTTGATCGGCAAAAGGAAGATCTCGAACAACAACAACACGCCAATTTCCAATAAATCCATTTTCCCCGATTCTACGCTCCACCAACTCCTGCGCTTTGACGGTGATTTCATCCCAGAATGCAACATAGCAAACCTGCATACCACTAAATAGATTTGGCAAATAAGATCAGAGACTTCTGGGATGTATCAATAACAAACTCTTATACTGCTTAAATAACCTTCTTAAGCGAAGTGTCAGACATTCCAATTGGCTGATAGAGATCATCTCCACCACCAAATGCACAAGTAGATACCACGACTTGGCAACCTTGCATGTAACTTTTATCTTGATCAGATATCTTAAACCCTCCATTCACACTGAAAAACCCACAATGTACCGTCATAGTTTCTTTCACCTACACGAAGAAACAAAGGCTAGAATAAACATATATATAACTACCGCCAAGCAAAAAAGTAGCTAAAAATGAGAACAAAAGCCATCTCATTACCTCAAAACTTCTATCTCTCTGCTCAAATGTTTGATTTCCAGTAAACAAATTAAACCGTGTGTCCTCTGTACGCAATTGAGACAACGTAACATTCGCTCCTACAAAAGACCTATCACTCTCTGACATGTATAAAACTTCACCAACAGGACTTCTAGAAGATTCTTGTTCCACAGTTATATCCAGCTGCTCAAGCTTTTCAGGAGGTAGGAGCTTCAAGCAACCTGATAGGGATCAAATCACACATCAAAACCCTATCCCATGCATCTTGAAATGAAAAAAGTTAACATCTCAATTGAGAATTACCCACCCTGACAATTAACCACTTTTAAGAAACAGTTAAGTACCACATTTCAATATACACAACACTATTAAGTATCAACCATTAGCGAAAGCATATTCAATCACTAGTGCCACAACAAGTACATGTTGATAAATATATACACACATTCATTCACTCTTAACCACTTGTGCAAAATTGTCACTATAAAAAATTTCAGCAACACTGATGACCTGCTAACCACTCGTCATAAAATGTATTTACCAATTAATATCACAAGAGTCAGACATTTCTATTGGATAAACACAACAATTTCCTCTTTAACTACTTATCAGACAAAGTCAATCGCACAGCTCTAGAGATTTTTCAACAATCCGATGAAACTATTACCCACAAGTGGAGTCCTACGAGAATCATCAGTAATCTGAAAATAGAGAGAAAAAGGTACTCACGTTCTCTGATGCCAGCGACAACATGTGTGGTAGGATCGAGGCGATTCAAGTTGGTGGGGGCCTTCCGCAATGTGGGACTAGATCCATCTATTCTGCTAGTGCGTGCTTCTATGCGGCTGTTCGTGTTTAAACCATTCAAGTTTCGCCCAATTCTGGTGGCTTCGAATATGAACAATCCCGCGGCGGGAACAATGACGAGCAGCATCCAGTATCTGACGAATAGCCTCCGGAGCAATCTTCTGTTGCCGAGTTTCTTGCGCTTCCGTCGCGCGCGGACCCGCATCCGACCCAGCTCGTCGGATTCCTCGTCCGACAAGGAGATCGAGACACTCTTGTTCTGGAACATTACGGAAGATGTGGCGTAACGCGGTTGCGAGAGGGAAACAGGGAACGAGGTTGATAATGCAGAATAAATTTAACGACCTAAGAACTGTCCCTCATTTCCTTCCAAGGTCCCGTTCTATTGGTACCTCTCTGATGCGAACAATTTTTTTTTTTTTCAAAATAAAAAAACCTTAAATAATGTAAGAAAATTATTTAGATACTCATTTAAATAATAAAAAAAAACAAAAACTTTCTCATTTTCTTTTTTAATTTATTTCTTCTGTAAGAAAATTAAATATACTCTTACTTTTAAGTAACCAGGTACTACATTTTTTTATTTAAATTAACAGTAAAATAACATTTTTTTTTTGTTTTACATGTGTTACTCACCTTGGTATAGTAAAATCCTTTATTTAATACCCCTTTGGCCATCATCCAAAGCAATTTCTCCTTTGTAAAATACATTTCAATGTAAAAACTTAATGAGGGTAGATCAATAGGTTCAATAGTATGGGTAAAATACTGTACATTTTTTAGCAGTTCTTACGAATTATAGCAATTAATTTCGAGACACATTTAATTGAATTCAATGATTTTAAATAAGTTGATTTTAATATTCTTTAGCAAAACCATATTTAATTTAAAATGTCATGCTTCCCCTGTCGAGTTGTGCGTTTCTTCTTCTTTTAAAATGTCAAAACTATTTGATATTATTTTTAGTTATTATAAAAAATAAAAAACTAAACATATATGAAATTTTAATGGAATAACAATGTGATAACACTTTAGACTGTTGGCATATTTTTTTCTCTTAATATTTTGAATGCATAAGAAGTATTTGCTTATCATAGAAAAGCAAGCAAGAATTAATAGAAGAATATAGTGCTTACATTTAAAACTATTTGTCATTTGATACAAGATAATATCATATATTCTTTTAAATCTATAAAGAAAAAGTTAAATGAGGCGATAGGCATGGAAACTAAATTGTTGCACATCCAAATTTTCTTTGGTGTTATTTTATCTAGAGTTTCTGTAAAAGAGTTGTTCTTGTGACAGAATGATGTCTAGAGGCACAACCAATGAAAGTTTATGTCTATCTCTGAAAAACGATGAAAAAATTGAGACAATAAGAAATTTCACACGTTACACGTCATTATTTATTTCAATATGCCAAATGAAGGAACAAATAGGCATAAGAAATGAAGGATAAATACCACAAAATTTAGGTCATGAAAACTATAGTAGTAAACCACTAGTTTGGTTGGGGTGAAAGAGAGAAATATTATCATACCTACAATTCCCAATTCCATACAGATCAAGGAAACAAGGGATGGGGAAACAGAGGGCAAGATTCTGAATACATACACGCCTTGGGATACTTCTCAATCTCTCTTTACTTTCTCTAACGAAAATCTACAGCAACAAATGAAAACAAGCAATTGTTTCCGATATAATCCAATTCCAGAGACACTTGGAGGACAGAAAAAGACAAACCATACATGTAAAATCCCAACCTCAACGTTTGGAATATTGAGGGGCTTTACGAGCTTTCTTCAAACCAACTTTCTTCCTCTCAACCACTCTGGAATCTCTGGTAAGAAGTCCTTCCTGTCTCAAAGGTGCTCTATGATCTTCGCTCACCTTCAGCAAGGCACGGGCAATGCCAAGAGAGATTGCCTGAGCCTGACCAGAGAGGCCACCACCCTCAGCTTTGACAAAAACATCATAACTACTTTCATATCCCAAAGTTATCAAAGGGACTTTAATGTATTGAAGCCACAATGGATTTCCTTGAAGATATTCCTGCACAAAATTAATGTAAATCAGACAAAAAAAAAATCAAAAGGAAATAACATTTATAAATAACACACAGACAGACCTGAGATGGAAAAAACCATTAAAAAATGAAAACTCCTAAAAGATACAATCACAACTGTAAAAATGTCGTCAACAGATTACAAATAACCAGAACATTATCTGATTGCAATTCGACCAGATTTCTTATTAAATCCTAAATCCAAGATGACAATATGAGAAATTTCTTCATGCCACTATGAATAGTGAAAAAGAAACACGAGCCACCAAGAAACATCAATCACACAAACTAGTAAAAGCAACCCATTCATAATATGAAAATACAAAATTAATTTCAAATAAAACAGCAAAAGACCCACCACACATATACATTATGTCATCATAACTCGTAATACTAATTCTTCTTCCACTAAGATAAACAAAGAACTTAAGCAAAAATCCAACTCAGGCAGATGTTCAAATTATATCATGTAACATTTAAGCCACCAAATAAAATGACACACCTCAAGGCATGCTTGGTAGAGATGGTGGAAAACAAAAAGAACTTGAAAACTATCCACATCAACTCAACCATGCAAAGCCAGAGTGAATGTGAACAAGTGCATAGGAACAAGTTGGAGTCCCCACCCCCCACCCAACAAAAAGATCCTATAATGAGCACAATGAAATCAATCTTTTTGGTGTTCTTGTTTTCAGCAGAAGTTTGTCCTGGTTTGTGGAGCAGAAGTTGGCACTGCATATGCAACTAGTAGTTCAAATTGAGCAGTCAAGGAACCGAGTTCCTTCGTCTTCTTCCTGAATAATCAGGTAGAAAATCTTGTTAATGGAAAGTATGGGATCCTATTAACAGCCCAAAGTGAGCAACTCATGACATTCCAGGCCACATGGGCATTCCCAAGCCCAAACAGATGTCCTCTAGGTCAGCATGGCTCAACAACTACTATTTGAAGTGACCTATTTCAAATTTTCTTTTTCCTTTACCTGTAGGATGTGTCTAACCTTGGATTTCAGTACAGTTACCTCTGGTCTTTTAAATAATTCAGGTCGTTGTAGTCGGAAATCATGAATGAAAATTGTTATCTTCTTTTCTTCAGTATAGTGGCTCGTTTATTTCCATTAATTTTCCCTCAACCGTAACATTTGGATGCTCTCATTGGTATAATCTAACCTCTGACTTGGGAGAACGCGTGATTAAGGCCCATAAGGAAGCCCATGACACATTCTATGTAAAATGTATTCAAGAAGAGATTTCACACCTTCACAGAAATACTCACCCAGCTCTTCCCAGATACCCTTTTCAGTCTTACAATGATTTACATTAAGTGACCCCTGAGAGCAGTTAATCAACTCCGGCAACTGAAAAACACGATGTCCATTATGTTGTTAAAAATGTGCTTCAGGTTCAATGCAATTTCAGTCGCATTAACTTCCTTGGAGACAAAATTGGAATAAAAAAGGAAAGCCACTTTAGTTACTCTGTCATTCCAGAAGCAGCACAGCACCAGAACGATCTTCTGTGTTCACTGTGCCATCCGCAAAACTATCTGATTTCTCAACTGAGGCAATTTTCATGGGACAGGACAATTAGCAGTAATGGTCACTGGTGAGAAGCTAAGAAAAAACCGGGTTCAGACAAGGGTTATCCACAGTGCGAAGGGAGAATGAATTGGAGCAAACATCCATGGAAGAAAGGAAGACAGCCATTGACGAGCAAGAACAGAAATCACAGGAAGCCAAAGAACTTCCAATACCACACCAGATACCATAGAGTTTATGAATCAGAAGATTCTGAATCGATTGAATTTCACAGTCTAGCACAATACAAGCATATATCAGCCGCTCTAATTCATCAACTCATAGACTGTAATGATTGAGCTACTTACAGAACCTATGACAACCCAAATCAACTAACCAAGACCCTGTCTGGAATAAAAAAATTACTAAGTAGATAAAAATCAACTTAATATGGCATAGAAGTCCTGAAATTTCGAGTTGAATCATTCTATCTAAATCTCTAAATTTATCCACTTGCCACCATTCTAATTCCTAAATATATGTTAATATATCATTTAAGTCAAACTTTTAATTTATTATTTTGGAGTAATATAATTGACAAATTGCACTTTACCGAACTAATGTAGAATTTCTTTGAGACTCAGAACTAACGGAACTACACTACGCACTTCGAGGAACTAAATTGGTGACTTACTAGAAACTGAGAATCTCAATTCGACAAACTAAACAGTAAACACTGAGATATATGCCCTTCACATCTCGGCAAATTAAAAACCACAACTCAAAATACCGGTTAATGACAAAATAAAAACAAAACCGATAAAGTGGCGTGAGAGTTTGAAAGAAACAGAGAAAGAAAGCAGGGAGAGAGGGAGTGAGACCTTAGCGTCGCGGTAATTGATGATGAATTTGCCGGTTCCTTCCTGGAGAACGACGCGAGCGATGGCGCTCTTACGGCGACCGGTCCCTATGATGGTCTGCGCGGCGAATCCACCAGGAAGCCTCGATTTGACGAACTTCTTGAGGTCTTCGGTTTCCGGTTCGGCGAGCGCGGTGGCGGAGACGACGAGAGAAGGGGTTTTGGGGAAGCGCGAGAGGGAGAGGTTGGTGGCGAAGGAGAGAGTGTTGGGTCTCTGAGAAATGTGAGAAGAGAAAGAGAGTGAAGAGAGGGAAGTGGTGATAGCCGAAAGTGAAACCGCCATTTTCGACAAGCCTGAGTGGATAGTGTATTCTACAACGCCAGATGAAGGGGATAACGAATTTATTAAGATTTTTCTTTATTTTAAATCTTTTTTTTTACTATCATCAGAATTTTTATAAATTAAACGTTCTCTATGTATCCAGCAATAAGTTCTAACATAGAAACAACGCAGTGAAATTCAAAAACTCTATCTTATTGCATAGGGAATTTTAAGGAAGAAATTATTTTTCTTTAGAAAATTTAAAGTGTTGTAGGACAAAATATGTTGATTATGTAATTTTTTTAAGAGAAATTAAAATTGTAATTCTTTTCATCAAAGTAATTAAATTTAGAAAATTTAGAAATTTAAAATTTTACTTGAAAGATAAGAATTTAATTTTTTTTTTGTATTCTTGAATTCTTGTTCTTTTTTTTTTATAATTTCGTTTTTCTAAGTTTAATTTTTGTTAAAATGTTATTGACTTAACTAAGATTGAAATATTATTAAGATGATTATTTTTGGATTAAGGTTATTAGTTTTTCTTTTTAATATTTTTATAGAAGTTTTTTTTTAAGATTTAAGTTGTTAGATTTTTTTTTTTTGGATTGTGAATTTCACTATTATTTTTCTTTTTTGGATATTAGTTAGAGTTTTATTAGTAAATATAGGGAAAACTATTGTTTCTATTATTGATGTGAATTAAATTTTTGGTCAATATCTGCAATGTTTTTTTTATCATCAACAATGATGTTTTTTTTTTTTTACAATATTTTGTTAGAATTTGTTTCTGAATATAAATTGGGAAACGTTTAGCTAACATTGATAAGATTTTTTCTTTTTTTTTGTCAATGTCAAATGATAAAGGGGATAACGATTTGTTTGTTAATATAAATTCTTTTGTGAAGAGTTGAATTAATTATTCATTTCTTTGTGTCAACATTAACTAGTATCTAAAGCCATTTTAAAGTTACTTTGATTTATTTTTATAGACTCCAAAATATGTTTCTGATGAAAAATAATTTCGTGATTATATTATAAATTTAAGAAAAGGTAATTTTTTGTTTGGTTATAATCATAAATAAAATACTCTTAAAAATATGATTATATGAGAAATTATTTAAAATAGGTTGTTTGTGATTTGAATTAAATATTAGATTTTGCAAGCTTCTGGTTATCCTGAAAAGTTAAAATAAATATGTATAAAAAATTTTAAAAGCAATTAGGAAGAAGTGATTTTATCTATTAAAAAGGCTATAAAAATAGGCCTATAATATAATCTAAAACAAAATTTGTAAATTCTCACTCTAATACATGCCTAAAATATGAAGTTCTTCATTATTGGTACAATTCCACGGACTCTACTGGCATAAAGAAAAAGAAAGAAGAAAAAAAAAAAAAAATCATTGATCATAATCAATTTCTC
>Ga0214542_1000174_pt1 | contig 98672 bp, 40 predicted proteins | sample CNSS1metaG_FD_160096 | JGI IMG/M metagenome (GOLD analysis project Ga0214542, IMG submission 160096) | Root nodule microbial communities from cowpea collected in UCLA plant growth center, Los Angeles, California, USA - CNSS1 | ecosystem: Host-associated > Plants > Roots > Nodule | place: USA... | reverse complement strand
CTTTTAAACCATTTTAAATAAAGTTCAATGTAAAATATTAATTAAATGAACTTAATTTGGTTAAAAATATTTACTTGAAATATCAATTTTGATGGAAATATTTGTGTACATTTATACAGAAATTAAAATTGATTTCAATTTGGAGAGGGACAAAATTGTTAATTTTTACAAAAATTGTGACTAAATTGAGACAAATTAAAATAAAGGGACCAAATTGAGACTAAGAAAATGACACGTGGTGTAATACTGACACGTGTCACTGTCACTGTCACGTGGCACGATGACAGTTTGACACGTGCAATTTTTTCAATATTTTTATAAAAATTCAAAAAATAAAAAAAAATAAAAAATAATTCAAAAAAAAAAATTAATAAAAAAATTTAAAAAATCGAGGAACTGACATGTGGCACTCCCTCTAACGGCGTCAACGTTGACTTAACGACAAGGACAAACGTAAGACGTTTCAATAAAAAAGGGGACCATTTTGAGACTTTTAAAAATTTAGGTATCATTTTGAGATTTTGACTCCAAAATAGGAACTAAAGGCATAATTAAACCTTATTTTTATTATATTTAGCATGTACCAAATTTCAAAACTCAGTTAGCAAAAGTATTGACCGCATTTTGAAAAAAAGAAGGAAAAAATGTTTTATTAAGCACCATATTTCGAAATTCAGTTTAGTAATTCAACAAATTTAGGAAAGCATTAACTTTTGAAATTTGATCTAGGAAATCATCGGATTTCGTAATCATATTCAGAAAAACACCAAATTTTGAAATCATGATAAGGATTCTATCGAATTTTGAAACCCAATCAACAACAAAAATCTATACCAAATTTTGAAATCCAATGAAAATAAAAAATGAAATTCGTAAGGTTTCTTCCAGCACCACACCAGATTTGTTAAAATTCTTAAGATTAAACGCTTAATATTAGACCAAAAGCTATCAAGGCACAATTCTTATTTAAGAATGTAAGAGTCTAAACACCATGATTCAATTATGACCCGACTCACTTGATCTCTGTTATCGTTGCATAAGGTTTGGAACAATTATGGTGTATGATATTCATTAGATTCCTCAATGTTAATGAAAGGAGAAAAACCGCCTTAAAAATAATAAAGTCGAGAGTAATAAAGTCGAGAGTGACGCTAGGTAATATAAAATATGATCTTATGTTCAAAGGTAAAAGTATCTATTATTGAAATTAGATAAATATTTTTTCGGGTTTTGAAATTAAGTTAAATATTCTTTTGAATTTTAAAATATGGTTAAATATTCTTTCAAATTTCGAAATCCGGTTAAATATTCTTCAAAATGCGATTAAATATTCTCTTAGCTTTCGAAATTTGTTGAAATGTTTTTTTGACTTTTAAAATTTGGTTAAATATTTTTTTGGATTTCAAAATCTAATATTGGTTTTTTTTTTCTTAACTGAATTTTGAAATTTGATAGCCCTGTGAACTGAATGTCAAAATCCTATGCTTTCCTAAATTAGGTTTTGAAATCTAGTTTAACCTTCCAAATCTTGTGCTTTTTTCCTGAGAGATCTCACCTCCTATTACGAATTTCCAAAATCCGTTTATGTTATCGACCAAAACTAATAATTTAAATCCTCGAACTTCAAAGTCTTCAAATTCGGTTCATCCGTAAATTATTCACAAATCAGTAAGCTATAACATAAAAGAGTGAGCAGAGGAAAATGATTGTGATATTGGGATGCGTGAAGGAGAAATTTGTAAGGTAAATAGAGAGTGAGTCTTTTGCGGCACCACCGGATAAATAAGACGGTGAGTTTTGCTCAAAGGGAAGAAATAAGGAAAGAGAGGCTACTAGAGTAAATGTGAAAGGGAGGGTAGGGAATAATAAAGAGAGAGATTGTAATTATGTTTGTACCTACTCGATCAAAATCAAAGAAAATGTTATTATTGGGATTTAGAAAAGTTTGGGGTATAGGAAGAAAACTTGGAGGTGCAAGAAGAAACCACCTTGAAAGAAATGTCTACTAAATGGATTTTCAAAGTGCCATTGTGTATTCGGCCTTGGATATGTTAAATTTAAAATTCTAATTTCAAACTAATATGAATTTATTATATTCAATTTTGATTAAATTTGGATATGTCTCATATTGTTTTATTTTAAATTTTTTATATCTAAATTTAAAAAAGATTAAATTAGTCTTTTGGTTCTTCTATTTGTCATGAAATTTCAGATTGGTCCTCAAATTTTTCGTTGTCTCAATTTGGTCCTCATTTTCTTAAAAATGACTCAAGTTGGTCTTCACCATTAACTTTGACCAGACGGTGTTAAGTCAACGCCACATGTCAATTTTTTGTTTTTTTGATTTTTTTTAATATTTTTTTTAATATATTTTTTTTTGACACTTGTCACTTCATAATTGTGTCACATGTACTCAATTTGGTCTCTATATTTGTTTTTAGTTTCAATTTAGTCCCATTTTTTTGTAAAAATGAAGCAATGTTGTTCTCCTTAGATTGAGACTCAATTTAATCTTTGTATACAGGTTATGATGATATTCTTAATAAAATTGACGTTTTTATTAAATATTTGTAGAAATATTTTTAAATAAATTTTTTATTATAGTTAAATAAAGTTAAACCTCAAACTTAATTTCAAAAATTAACAATTTTGTCATCATATATAAAGGCATCAAATGTATCATATTATACAAACTTAGTAAAAATTAAAAATTAAATAACTTGTCACACATAAGTTTAGGAACTAAATTTCAAGTTCAAAACAAAATCAAAGTCTAATGTTTTTTCTAGAATTTAAAGTTAATTTAAAATGTTTATAGAAATATTTAATAAAAACATTAATTTTAGTAAGAATATTACCATAAAATTTATAAAAAAGTAAATTTAGTGTCAATTTAAGGAAGGACAATATTGCTTCATTTTTACAAAAATTGGGACTAAATTGAAACTAAAAACAAATATGGGGACCAAATTGAGTCACTTTAACACGTGGCACAACTGTGAAGTGACACGTGTCAAAAATAAAAAATATTAAAAAAAATATTTAAAAAAAACAAAAATTGACACGTAGCGTTGACTTTAACATCGTCTGGTTAAAGTTAATGGTGAGGACCAAATTGAGTCATTTTAAGAAAATGAGGACCAAATTGAGACAACGAAAAATTTGAGGACCAAACTGAAATTTCATGATAAATAGAAGAACTAAAAATTAATTTAACCTTTAAAAAATGAATAGATATATAGTCCTTTTAGTTTTTTTTTTTTTAAATATTAGACGATGTTTCAGACATACATTCAAATTGTAATATATCAAATAGTATATACAGCCCCATCAACCTGAAATATCATTTGATATATAAAAAAATGGTTAAAATACCTTTTTAGTCATAATTTTCGTCAATTTTTTTCTAATAAGTCATAATTTTATTTTTGTGCTCAAATAATTTTCGTCAATTTTGTTGAATTTGGTTCTTTTTTAGTAATACTGTTTAAATCATTAACCGCAAGGAATAGTGACTGCCACGTGTAACTTTATGATTTTTTTATTTTTTTAAAATTTTTTTAAAATGTACACGTGTCAACCCGTCAAAGTCAATATTTATATTCGATTTGGTCCCTATATTTGTTATTTTTATTTAATTTAGTCATAGTTTTGGTTAACATTGACCAATTTTGTCCCTGTCAAAGATGAAAGATGAGACCAAATTTAATTTTTATATAAAAGTTTTAGTGATGTGAATTTTAATATATTATATAAAACATTTAATAAAAAATGTGAATTTTAATATAAAAATTAAATTTGGTTGGAGAGGGACAAAATTGGTTGATATTAAAAAACATTAGGACTAAATTAAACAAAACTAGAGAATATAGGAACAAAATTGAATATAAAACATTGACTCTGACACGTGACATGTTGTTGGGTTGACACATGGACATTTTAAAAAAAATAAAAAAAAATTATTTGTTGACACAGGGTCGGGCCGCCACTGTTCATGACCGTTAATGATTTAAACGGTATTAGAGAAAAAAAGGACCAAATTAAACAAAATTAACAAAAATTAGGACCTATTTAAGCACCAAAATAAGATTAGGATTGATGTGACAAAATTTGACATAAATCAAGACCAAAAAAGTATTTTAACCTAAGAAAATTTAACATATTTAACAAAAATGAATGTTGTTTCTTGAATTTTCACTATAAAAAAATTATTAAATAACAACCAATTTTGATGACAACAAACAATTGGTAACTATAATAATTAATTTAGATACCAACTTATAAACTTAAAACTTTTAATATCTAATATAATCTCTATTTCAAATAAAAAGTTATAATTTATTTGTAAATTAGATTCTAAATTAATTACTAATTAGATACCAGAATTTTAACTATTAAAAAAATTATTTTAACTATTAAAAGAATTAATGTCTAAAATGTTAATTAATACATGTGTAAAAACTAATATCTTCTACGCTACCAGATTCCCAACGGTAACATTGCTTTTGATTAGAATTTCATCATTTTCTTTCAAAACTTTAAAAAGCCTTAAAAAAAGCGGAAAAATAATAAATGAGTTCACTTAACGACAATTACAGTAACTCAGCTATTAATTCCACATATTTAATGACATTAAATATGATATAAACATTAATTATTAAATGCAAAACTGATCTGTAATATTAATTCAGTACATATTAACTTTAACTTTAAATATAGTTAATCATATCTCTTTAAATACAAAACGAAACTTAAAGCATTATTCTTTATATTTTTCCTATTAGATTTAGGGTGTGATCGGTAATACCAATAAGTTAGATAATAACTTATTTGGTTAGATTATAAATTAATTTGACAATACAAAAGTATTTATTGAAAACAGTTTATTTAAAAGTTTTTATAAGTTTTAAGTTCCTTTAGCTTATTTTTAATTTGTAATTTGTTTAATTTTCTTATCTAAGTACTAGAAAAAACATCACAGGCAAAACTCTAAAAAAACAATTGGTTTGTAGGAGAGTTTGAAAGATCGTGAATTCATTCACCTATTAATATTTGAGAATTACAAGATTGATTTAATAAATTTAAAAAGAAATATAAAAGAGACCGTAAATTTTAACTCTTACATTAAGATAATATTAATTATGTGTTTGGTTTCAGGTTTGGAAGCTAAATCCAAATTTATTTTGTAGTCACTTGACAATTTTTTTTTCAATTTTGTTAAGTCCCAAAGGTGGGTTGCTCTCAAAGCAAAACTATCAAAATTTTCAGTTGAAAATTTTCGGTTTAAAGAAATTTTCTGTTTCTTTCGACCAAACTTAATTTTTTTAATTATAATCCAAACACATACTAATAAGTTATATTTGCGGATTAAAAAAAAAGAAAAAGGCAAAACCTCAATTACAAATGAATTGAACAGAGAAAAAAAGGGTAATAGTTATGCAAAAAACCCCTTGACTACAAGCAATCAAAGCTTAATTTTGGCACTGCATTTGCTATCAACATTCCTAGAGGTTAAGTCAATGGAGAAATCACAAGTGCTATAAACAGTGGCTTTCAACTTCAAAATCTTGAGCATTTCAACTTTCCCAGGCAATGCAGCTGTTGATGTGAAATTCAACGATCCACTTAGAACATCTGCCCAAAATCTGGTATCAGTGACCACCTTCTGTAGCATCAAATTGGCCCAAGCGTCCACTACGATCTGTTCACGTGCTGGCACAAACTCTCCCTGTATCGGAACTTCACCCACAATGCCACCATGGAAATTCACATAACCCATGGCTTCGGGGTATTCAAAGCTTCCAAAGTTTGGATTCACCATAGTGATCACCATTGGCAGACTCACATTTGCAGTCAAATTGGTCAAAAGAGACAAGTTGAAGTGTTCAAGACCAACAGGTTGGACCATGATGTTTGGATCCTTGGGTTTGAAAACTGTTAAAAATAAGGTTACCATCCCAACTGAAACAATGACGAGTAAAAACAGAAACAAGACCAAGCAAATCTTGAGACCTTTGTTACTCATGCTTTCTGATTCAATTCTGAAAAGTTTGTGATTGTGTGTGGTGGGTGAGTGGGTCACTGTTTTATAGATATATGGTTTTGTTTTGATTCAGGGATTCTAAAATTGATTTTTTTTTTCTTGATTCAATTGATACTTATCGAAACAAATTTTGGGTCAAAACCGTTTGCACTTGATTCCTTATTTCAGAAACCCAACACATAAACAAATAAAATATTCTTTGTTACATGATCAGTTTTTTGTTCCTTACTACGTACGTTTTGCAGGACCAGTACAAAATGAAGCATAATACAAAAATGCATTTATTTGACTATTAATGCAATACACAAATGGTGGCGGAAACAATAAGAAAAATCCACAACTGAAAAAAAGAAAAGAGCGTTAACTTTAGCACAACAAGTGTAAAGACATTCATTTTTTTTAAAATTTTAAAGATAAATATAAATAATTTTGTAAATTTAATTATAAATATTTTATTTATTTACTTTGTAGATATTTTATTTTACTAAAAGTACTTTAAAAAAATTAAAAGAGTGAAATTGTTAAATTTAATAAAACAATTACTTAAAAAGTAAAACAGTTATTTTAGTTTAAAAAATATTATTTATTAAAAAGTAAAATTAAAAATAGAATTGTGAACACCAAGATTGAATATCTTTTCATGTATTGATTTATAGGTGTAGAATTGTAAATTTATATTTAATTATTTAATTTATTAATTTTTTTCGGATATGAATTATTTAAGTTATAGATTTATATTAAATCATTATAGAAAACTCGTATTTTAATTTTAAATAAATAAAATAAATATATTGATCTTAAAGAAAATGTTACGTGTTTTTAATAATAATTATTAGTATAAACGATAATTTTATATAATTAACTAATAAATTTAAACAAAAATATCAAACTAAAAATAAAATTTAAAACATGCTTAGAATCTATAAATAATAAAATATTACTTTCGACTTACATAAAATAATTATAAAATGTTAAATATATTTTTAATTCTTAAATTTTGACCTGTTGTTAAATATTATATTTATTGTAGTTTGATTTTTCAATTAAAGAAAAAAATTAAATAAATATATATTTTTCTTTAACATTTTTTTTTTAACATAACAAATGTATTTAATGCTAACATTTAATATAAAAGATTATATTCATAATGTGCGTATAATAAAAGGAATCAATCTTGACCAATTTTTTTCCCGTTTTTTTTTATTTGTAGGCAAATTTGTCTCCTTTATTATAAAAATATCAAAATTTTTAAAAATTATAAAATAAGCAAATCATGCGATCCCACACATTTTTAAATTAAGAAAACATGTTACACGTTTTTAAATCAAAGTCGGACTGGGGTTAGATAATTTCAAGCTGAAATCGTGGGAGTTAACGTTTTCTATTGTAATCAATTACGATTTTTTCGTAAATGATTACGACTTTGATTACAAAGAGTGTACAAATTCAAAAAGACAACATGTGGGGTTCCACATTTCCTCTATTAGAAAACGGATGGGGTCATGACGTTTTCTTAATCATAAAACATGTGGGGGTGTGACATTTTCTACTATTTCTACTTGCACCCCATTTTTCCTTCAAAAGTGAACCATCAACTTCTATTGGTCAAGCTATATAGGTCCTAATCTTATACAATACCCTCAACCAAGTGTAAGGCTGTCCGACAACCATCCACTTCAAGAATCCATAACGAAATGGATCAACCAAATCCGAATAAACCCAAAAAATGTTCTTACTGTCATATTGAAGGTCATTATAGGGGTCGATATTCATATCGACAATGAATTGGGTTGCTTTGTGATTTTGAGTAATATTTATTGTAATTCATTGTCGAAATGGACTTGACTCTATGATGACCTCCAGTACGACAATAAAAATATTTTTTGGGTTTATCCGGATTTGGTTGATCCATTTCGTTATGGATCCTTGTAGTGGATGGTTGTCCAAAAGCCTTACGCCTGGTTTGAGAGTCTGGTATAAGATTAAAACCTATATAGCTTGACCAATAGTGCACATGTGTCATTCACGTACCACAAATGAAGTTGGTGGATGACTTTTTGAAGGGAAAATGGAGGTGCAACTAGAAATAGTAAAAAATGTCGCACCCCCACACATTTTTTGATTAAGAAAACGTCATGACCCCACCTATTTTCAAATAGAGAAAATGTTACCCCACATATTATCCTTTTTGAATTTGTACACCCTTTAATCAAAGTCATAATCGATTACAAACATTTCGTAATAAATTACAATAAAAATCGTTAACCCCCGACTTCAACTTGAAATCGTCTACCCCCAATTTGCCTACAAGTGAAAAAGAAAAAAAAACAACATTTCCACATATCTCCATTCAAAGACCCACTCCTCATCCTCTCCAACCTCCATCTTCATCACACACAAGAGTGTTTCCACTTTTGGTTCTCTCACATTATTCAAATCCCCAAATTTGATTCCCAAACCCTAAACCCATGCCCCCAAGCACCATATTATTATTTATAAAATTATAATTTACAAGAAAATGTTCAATAAATATATTTTTAATACTTTTTGCTACAAAGTTATATTAGCAAGAAAAAAATTATATAATTAACATATACATAAATAAATTTGCAGATAATTATGAAATCTGTTTTTTCAAATAATTTTACACAAAAAATATTTCATGTAGAAAAAAAATACTATAAAATCTATAAATATTTCATGATAAATACATTTATATGTAAAAAGAAATGCATTTCATACTATTTTTTAAAGAAAAATGTGCATGAATTTATTGTTGAAACAATTTTATAAAAAATTTATAGGTAATGAACATTTTTCTAGTGATGAGTAAAACTTGGGTAAAAACTGTTTGAAAAAAAATAATGGTATTAGGGAGCAATTTAGGCAAATACAATTTGTTATAAGAGGGCAAATACATTGTGAAATAAATATGGCTATAAAGATGTAGCTGGCATCTGAATATAAATTTATAAATGTTATTACTGGAATTTAGTTGGTTTGGTTTGAGGTGGACTGATTTTTGAGTAAGAGGAGAAGTTCACGGACTTCGAAACTCAAGTCAGTAAAAAATATTTGAATATAAAATGAGTATTGAGTTAAAATACATTTTGTGATTAAGGATATGTATAGACTTTTGTGGGTTGATTAGTAACAAATAAGATAAATTCAGATATAACAACATATTTAATATATATATATATATAATAATAATAATAATAATAATAATAACTGTAATCAGTTTATTATATCTCAATTTTGTTTATATTATAATAAATAAGGTTAAATATGTTTTTGGTCTCTTAACTTTCAGTGAAAATTGGAATTAGTCCCTCTCCAAAACCTTGACCTAATTTAGTCCTCCAACTTTACCAATGTTTGACTTAGTCCTTTTAACAAAATTTTGTTAAGTTTAATTGATGTTTTAAACGTGTTTCAAGACAGTTTCTTAGCTAACATTGAAGCAGAAATATGTCAAGCGGAATAAACAGTCAAATGCTCTCATGAAACACGTTTAAACCGTTAAATAAATTTTAAAAAATTGGTTAAAATGACTAAATCCAAACATTTCTAAAGTTAGAGGACTAAATTAAGGTATTAATTCCAATTTTCACTGAAAGTGAAGGGACGAAAAACATATTTAATCATAATAAATATCATCTTTCTTTGATTATATGGGTGTTAATATTTCATATAGATCTCACACTTGGATATTGTACTTATTACGTCGTTTTAGGCCTCATAATAATAATATTTTTTGGGTCGCAGTTAGGTACAAAAGCCCATTGAGCTCGAAAGTTAATAACTGTTACAGGTGGACCAAGATATTAAATGAACAAGTTTAAATGTTGTTTTTAGCTCCTTATACTCAGTTTTATAAGATACTCTTAGCTCTTGGACAAATTGTGTGTTGCTTTTAGCTCATTGTTGGGTTGTACTCAGACACTTATAGCGTCATGCTTTTAGACGCTTAGTTTATACTCGATTTTTTTTGGTAAGTTCAAAATTGAACACTCGTAAGTCCATGGTTGAACACTCGTGTGGTACTTGTAGTGTTTTCCAAGTGGGTCCATGGTTGGACACTCATAAGATACTTGTAGTGTTTTTCCAAGTGGGTCCATGGTCAAACACTCATAAGATAATTGGAGTATTTTCCATGTAGGTCCATAGTTGTACACTCATGCTCAAATTTTCCAAGTAGTCACATATTTTGATGCCTATGTTTGGATTTATCGAGAAGTCACATATTTAGACACTAGGCTCGAGTTTACCGAGTAGTCGCATATTCGGACACTGGGATCGAATTTATTGAGTAGTCGCAAGTTCAGATGTCAGGCTCTGATTTACCAAGTAGTCACAAGTTCGAACGTTGGGCTCAAATTTACCGAGTAATCACATATTTAGATACTAGGCTAAGATATTCCAAGTAGTCATATTTTTGAACATTATTCATGTACTTATGAAACATAAAGTGTATATGGTGTCTCGTTAAAACCTTGCACAACAAAATAATGTTTCTATGGGGTAGTCAAAAGAACGAGCAACAACACGGTTGGAGGACAAAACAAGCAGCCCGAAACTACAAACAAAACCGCAACAAAGAACGAAGTTCAAAACCACGAATAAAACAACGAACACGAATATAAATTGCCTAACTTATTCTTAGGAAATCATATCAAAATAAGCGAGGAGACAAATTAATTTTTGATTAACACAAATCAATCAATGAATTGCCTAGCTTATTCTTAAGAAATCATATCAAAACATTTAAAGAGACAAATTAGTTCTTGATCAACAACTCATTTGTATTAAGGTGCTTCTTCATCCTCGTGTGATTCAAATGAGGGGTTCAGCCTTGTGAATTTTAAGGGATGTGTTTCTCATTTCTTACTTCAAGAGATGTGCTTTCTTTTTTATATTGTTCTTACTCATATTTATAATTTCAGTTTATTTTAGAGTTTAGTTAATAGACCAAACATATAATATTTTAATATAAAACAATATACAATTTTATTTTTCCTTACCCTCTTTGACTAAGTGTTGTTATCCTAAAGAAGAAGATTTTATTGTAATTTTGATTTTAAAATAGAATTTTTTAAAGTATAAATTTTGTTAAGAAACCGATTCATCCCTTGATTTTTGTCTGACGTAAATACCCGTTGTGTTATTCTAACCAAAATTAATCATCCATAAATATGATAAATATTTTACAAGAAAAAATGTATATTAAACATTATTATCAAACTTCTGATTTAGAGATGAATAATTAAATATTTAATTGCATCTTCTTTTGGGGGGAAAATGCACTTGACAAATGCTAAAATATATGTGTCTAAGAATGGTATCATGTGCCAAACCTTTGAATAAAGGTACTCACAAGTCAAAAGTCATGGAATCTCAAGCATACAATGGAGACAAGTTTTCATTTTTTGTTTTAAAAATTTTGTTGATTTCTAGCTGGATACAAACTCAACAAAGAGAAAAAAGTGATGTTCATTCCGCATTCATTGCAGAGGTTTCAGGTTGTCCAAAAGCCAAACCATAATCAATAAGTCAATTTTCACATATCATTGGTCACTCTCTTTCTTCCTCCTTTAACTTCATCATATGCCTAATATATAAAAGATTATTTTTCTTAAAGTTACCTTATCAATGAACAAAAACAAGAAAGCATTTTGCATAAAAGTTGTTCTTCAAAATTACAAGGACGAGATACTTTTAATGTCAACAATTTCATGAATGCTTGTTAATTTTTAATTTTTCACAAAAGTTATATTTTAGTTTCTAGTATGAAATGATAATATAAATAAAATGGTTAAATGTGTACAAATCGACATGACAAAACACGAATATCACGAGGTATTAATATTTTCTTTTTATATTTTCTATTAATTATGCATTATTTTAGTATAAATTTAGAATAATTATTACGGTCAATAAATTTCAAACATGACAATATAGTCAAATGATATTGTAAAAAGTATGTTTACTTTTTTGTAGTTAAAAGTTTGAGTAAATTGAGTCTTTAGATAAGTCTCGAAAATTAAAAGATATTTAGAGATATTTATTGACAGAATTCTTATACCAATGAACTTGGTTTGATACGGAATATTTTATATTTTATAATTAACTTTATTAATAACTGAAATTTGTGGAAGGAAAAATAACTTTCTATTTACAGATTTTGAAATAAAAATACTTGTTTAAAGATTGAGACCTTCCATCAACATCTACTTTCGTTTTAAAATGAATTTTGAAAGGGAATTATATCATTAGTAAGTTTTATTTATATTCTAAAAGATATTAAAATTGTAAAGATCATCAATTTTATAATTTAATAATAAATTAAAAAGTAAAAAATAGACTATACGAATACGGAAATGGAAGCATTTATTGTTTTTAAAGAAATTGTTTGAAACATATAAGAAAACAAACAACGAAACAATCTAGTATTTTAGTTGTGGGCCCAGTTCACAATGTCACTGAAGGGTAAATATGTAAGTTCAGCGACTATTTTTTTTTATTTGTAAAAGTACAGGGGTAGATCGATAATTCCCAAATTAGAAATTGTAACCCCTCAAACCGCAATTCTTCCACCACCAACCAGGGCGGCACCGACGACCTCAACAGTGGCAAAAAAAACCGCACCTCACTCAAATGCCTCCACCGGCGACGGGAAACCTCCACACCTCCACCAGCGACTCCAACAGTGGCAAAAGAAACCTTCACTTTTCTCTTGGATTTAGGAATTCTAGATTTCCTTATAGCGGCTTCTAAATCCGCTTCCTACACTTCACTGTAAGTTCCATCCCCATTGTCACTTTCAGTTTTGAAATTCCGATCTGATCTCACTTTTTTTTCTTTACCCTTTTTGTCCTGTTGTGATTTATGCCTTTACCGTTTTTGCCCTTTCGTGGTTTCTTCCTTTACCGTTTTTGCCCTTTCACATTTTGCCACCTCAGGGTTGTCAAGGGGAGAGTCAAAATAACATCTCCCAAAACAAAAAACAAAATGCATTGTGAGAGAGTTCGTGGGTTGCCCTGCCTTGCTTCGCTGTCGTTTCGCCGGCCAAAGACACAACAATTATTGCCGTTTCACTGTCTGCTTTGGACATCTCTTTCTTCTCTCTGACAGATTGATTTGACAATTCACGATGAACGACCTTCTCACTGTAAGTTGATATCTGTAATTCCCTCTTTCGATTTCAAATTTCGATTTTGATAACTGGGTCTTGTAGTTCTGTTGCTAAACTTATTGTTTTTCTGTTCTAATTTTCTGCCATCACAGTGTCAGATTCATACTCTGTTTCATTTCATTTTATTTTATCTTTTTTTCTTTTTTTAAAACGACATTAAGGGGTGCCCAAATTTTTGCCTGGATTCTAGTGGGATACGAATAGGAATCAACGTGTTCTGACATTGTAAGCCGTACAATTCAGTTCATCGCTGAACCACTACATGGCTAGTGGAAAATTTCCGAAAGGCGGTGTCTTAATTTAACTCAGATCATAGTTAATCCCCAATTAGATTGCAGGTGGCTATTTTTTTTGTGGCATAATTTTTGGTTTTGGATTTATTCTGATAGTGATTCTGGTGTTTTTGTTTTGTTACTGTTAATTCATTAATAGGAAATGGGTTATGTTTAGTACAATGTTGTTGTGTTATAAGATCAAAATCTAAGGATAGTTTTCTTTTTCTTTTTACTATTGTCATTATTATTTGACATTCTTTCTTGCAGGATTCATTTGTTGGTGAAGCTAGTAATGGCCAGCCTTCTAGAGAAAGTGACGTTGAAATGGGACAGGTTCCGAGAAGCAACTCTGATATGGGAATGGAAGCCTTTAATAAGCAGGTACACAATGTATACGCTTTTTAAAATTTTAGAGCATTTGACTATTTAAGATAGCAATTTATTACCTGAGATGTTGTAGGGTTTTTTGTTGTTCGGATATTATTTTAGAATAGGCTGGGAGTCGAACGATATTGTTGTCCAAGGGGATAATAGAACTGATAAGTTTTACTGTTTCCATAATCAACTTTTTGTTTATGCAGTTTGTTCAACAGTGCAGTTAATATCCTACATGTACTGATATTCTTTGTTTCGATATTAGATCCATGAGGCTGATAAACAGATCGATAAGCTGGCGGTGCTACTTCAAAAGCTAAAGGTATCCATTATCTTCATCGTTTGTTACTTTCCAGCAGCAAGATCTCATTTATAAGCTAAGAGTACTTTTTTCCAGGAAGCTAATGAGGAATCGAAAGCTGTTACAAAAGCATCTGCCATGAAAGGTGTGTTACAATGCAATGTTATTTTTATGGTTACATCAAGTGCAATGTTTTTTGTTTTTAATTGAAATCATCCATCTTGAATTAAGTTGTAAGATTTTCTGGTATTGGTGCTGACAATTAACTTGGGTGTGTCAGGCACTTATAGCCAGACACATGACAGTTTTTTTTTTTTTTTTTTTTAATAAAAATTTTAATTTTTTTTTTTTTTTTTTTTCTTAATACTGCATTTGTTGCTAATATTAAAATTTGATGCTCTTTAGAACAATGAATAAAATCTGTTACCAAAACATGTGTCATTAAGCGGGTGTTACGATGGAATGATATACTTTAGTTGAACCATCCATTTTGAATTTCGTTGTAAGGATTTTTTGTATTGGAGCTGAAATTATATTAATTTGGGTTTGTCAGGCTGCTATAGCCAGACAGACACATGGTAAATTGTCTTTTCCGCAACAATGGCAAGTTACATAAATATTTATGCTTCAAATTTAATTTTTTTGATATACTTTTGGAATTTACAATATATGCGAACAAAACTTAATAGTGTTAAACCTATAACATTACTTTCAGGTATCAAGAAAAGGATGGAGAAGGATATTGATGAAGTTGGAAAGATTGCTCATGGTGTCAAAACAAAGATTGAGGCTATAAACAGAGATGTATTGAGCTATTGGCTGAATATAGTTTTATTGGATGTTAATTTATTGTAAAATTTCAGACAAGTATGAAAATTATTTGATCATGAATTGTTTTGTGCAGAACCTATCTAATAGACAAAAGCCTGGCTGTGAGAAGGGAACAGGTATTGACAGAGCAAGAATGAATATGACAAAGTAAGTTGGTTGTACAAGTCTTTATCATTGTACTTGATAAAAGGACCCAGAAAACTGAATTATTTACTTTTCCTTGAAACCATAGTGCCTTGGCTAAAAAATTCAAGGATCTCATGACAGAGTTCCAGGTATGTTTAGTTTTGAACACCTAACAGCAGAAGCTGTTTTTCCATTTTCTTGTCTGTCTTCTCATCAATGTGTTGTGTTTTAGACTCTTAGACAAAGAATACAAGATGAATATCGTGAGGTTGTGGAGAGAAGAGTTATAACAGGTTTGAACTCTTCATCCCAGTGGTACACTATGGCAGTACCATTGTTTTTTATTATTATTTTAAACTTATATATTATAAAGTGTTTAATTGTGTTCACTTTGTGACACTGTGATTACTTGATTTGATTTACAGTTACTGGGACTAGGCCAGATGATGAGGTGAGCTTAACTCATGAGTTTGTGATTTGAGATGAGATATTCACTGCATATAAATTTTGTTGTAATTGGACATCATTGACTGTGATAGACAATAGATCACCTGATAGAAACTGGAAACAGTGAGCAAATCTTCCAGAGAGCAATCCTAGAAGCAGGCCGAGGACAGGTACTTGGTTTGTGATTTTAACTAGAGTTTATCTTTTCCTCTCGAAAAGTTCAACATATTATGTTATTTTTTCTGTCTTCCTCTTTTTGTTCAGTACATGGAAAAAAAGGCTTAGTGGAAAATTAATTCACGATTGAATTGATACATATTATTCTATTTACACTAACTTTATTTAGTAAAGTGAGGTTTCACATTTTTATCTCATGGCCAAAGATGATAATTTTTTTTTCAGGGGATTGGGGGAGAGCGTAGTCAAACAAATTGTTTCATTTTGGAAACTTGTAGTTATGATTTCACTTCACTTGTTTGGAGAATTAAAACATAAGAAAACTTGGATTTTGCAGGTAGTAAACACAGTAGAAGAAATTCAGGAGAGACATGATGCTGTGAAAGAGATTGAGAAAAAACTTCTTGATTTACACCAGGTTTGCTTACACGAAGATCTCAGTCTTAAATATTTAATCTAGCTGTAATAATATAGCATAGCATGTCTAACTCTATTTTACCATTTCGCAGATTTACCTTGACATGGCAGTCTTAGTTGATGCACAAGGAGAAATTCTAGATAACATTGAAAGTCAGGTTTGTTCACTCTGCGCCTATCACACCCTTAATGTTGTGTTTGTATGCATGTGTATGTGGAATACAGGGCATATTTAGTTTGATTTTGCGTTAATGAGAGGCTTGTTCAGGTCAACAACGCAGTCGATCATGTCCAGAGAGGGACAAGTGCACTTCAAAATGCTAAGAAACTCCAGAAGAACTCACGAAAATGGATGTGCATTGCCATCATTATACTGTTGATAATAGTAGCTATCATAGTTGTGGGTGTTCTCAAACCTTGGAAGAGTAGCTAGAGGGCTCGAGTGTGTGGCCCTGTGTACCTTTTGTCTATAACATATGCATTTGTGTCAAAGGGACATCTTAGAGCGGGATTTTTAAGCCTTCTTATTTTGTATGATCGAGATGCTTGTTTTGTGTGGTGTGACTGATTTCTGAATACATTCATTGTCGTGTCTCACGATATAAATTCATATTCTTTGTAGCCCTCAAAGGTTTATCAGGGTGTTGTGTTTCCTTGTATTATTCTATAAAGCTGTTTTTTCTGTCATTGTCTAGTTGCAATCTTGCATTGATATTCTTTATTGATAGAAAGCACATCCGTAGAGAACATTCTTTAGTTCTTCATAGTTCTCATTTTTGTCAGCTGGTTTAAGATAGTGCTCCTCGGTAGTTTACCAAAAATACAAGGTTGTCCTAACAATTTTATTAGCGTACGTAATAACCTTGTATAAACGTGAGAGAGTAATGAAGAGTTCCATTTTATCTTGGACCATGTGATTTCGTTGGCTAGGACTGAGTCAAGGTGCACATAAATTGGTGAATACCTGTGAAAATGTTTCTGCAGCTTCTATAGGTATTTCAAAGGCTCATTTTCTGATATATTTGCTTCTTCTATTCACTAACTTTTTTTTTTTTCTGTGACAAGTTTCATTTTCCACTTTTTAATTTCTTACCATCTTATTTCTTAACCCAATTCTTTGTAGGATATCATATTATGTATATTCATCATCTTCTTTTTCTTCATATAATAAATAATAATAATAATAATAATAATTTTATAGCATAATTTTTATTACTATTATTATTATTATTATAAATATTATTATTTTAGGCACTTACGTGGATATCAATATACATTATCCTCTATATGTATAAATTAGAAAGTTATCTGGCTACTTTGCGAACTTTTTCACATTCAATTTCAATGAGATTTTATTCTCTCAAAACAATTATGAAATACGTTCCTCCTCTGAACAGCTAGTTTTTGTCGTTCTTAGGAAAAATCTCCTAGGATCTTTCTTAGTATTTTTATCCTTATTTGAATTTTTTTACTTCTTCACGAATTCTTTTTATCTTTCCTTGATTCCTTCATTCTTTTATTCAATATATTTTTTCTTTCTTATATGAACCATTTTTTTAATTTTAATTTCCTAAAAATAAATCATCTTTGTTCCTTTTCATATTGATACTAATTTTAATTGATTTATCACTTGTTTTTTATGTTTATTTAATTTGTTACCTAACCTAATTTATTTCATGATCTTGACCACATTGATTATGCCTCGAAACTAATTAAGACGAATTCATTATTGAACTTTAATTATTTATTTATTAAAAATTAAGTTTTCATATATTTAATGTTTTCCTATAAACAAATTTATTATTTTTTATTGGTTTGATTTACTTTCATTAACTGATATTTTCATCTTTTATGTTATTGTAATTGTTGATTAAGTGAGTACTTCTAACGGTGGGATGCTGATTCTATTATTAATGATAATTAATTATTATAAAATATTATATGTATTAGATAAGCAATTATTATATCATAAGATATTATAAAATATAATAAAATCTAATTGTTGAAAATATTTTAGAGATACTTTATAGTATTTTAGAGGTATTTTATAATATTGTAGAAGGTAGTAGAATAAACATTATATATTGGATTCGACCTATTGCAATGAATGTCTTTATGAATTTTATTTGAATTTCAGAAGAAAATGCATCTGTTAGAATTCTGAATTAGCTCTTGAACTCTTGCTTGGTCATCCATCTATGACTTATTTTCAATTGCTAAGACTTACTAATTTGAGAAAGTGATAACATCATTATTTTACTAATTTTTCTCTTCTTATGCCTACGAATAATCTAAGTAGGAGGTATACCAAAAGTTGAGGGTGAAAGTGAAATAGGAATTTCCCAACATATTGCTTTTATGCCTTTTACTTTTACCTTCGGTTACGTTTGGCGAGGATTAGAGAAATGGAAAAGGTGAGTGAAAATAAATATGGTAAAAATAGAAATAGGAGTGAAGATAAAAGAAACACTTTAGTAATGTGTTTGGGATTGAATAGGATTAGGGATCAGTTTTTCGTTTCTTGATGTTTGAACTATACATTATGTGATATAAAATTTAAATTGCTTCAATTGTGACAAATATCATAATAAAAAATTTATTGTTTCATCAAATGTTTATTATTATAAAATCTCTTACACTTTCTACTTGTTTCTTTGCATTCTGTTTGTTTAGTACAAAACTTACATGATATTTTAGGTATTATTGTTCATAGTTTATCTTCTTGGTGCACAAAAAACAGCTTTAAATAAAATTGGAAACAGTATCTAAGCACATACAATGATTATTTTTCCCTTTCATTTCTACCTATCCAAATAAGCACCTGCAATATGTGAGTTTATTTTTCTTCTTTTTATTCTACCTATCTGAATAAGGAAAAACAAACTTCACCTTTTGGATCATTTTTACCTATTCAAACAACACTTTTTATCTCTTTATATTTGGGCTATTTTCACACTCGTTTTAGATATTTAGATTGTGAAAGTTAAAAACTATAGCATTGCTAAGAACAAAAAACTTGAATTATACAATTCTTTTACCATTGGTGCTTTTTAATCTCTGCTAAAACAACAAATATATTGCATTGTTGCCTCAGATTTCTACCATGGACGTACAAAACCTACTTATAATCTCGTAATTGATTTTTTGAGCTTATACCCTTACCCTTCACTGTTTCATCTTATAACCATGAAATTTTAAATATTTATATATGTACCTCTTTTTTCGGTTCCTATCTTTCTTATGTATGAGCATCTTAAAAATATTTCGTAAAAATCAAAAGACAACATATGCACTAAAATTGATGTGCGGATAAAATTAGTTGTATGATAGTGGCTACATCATATTATATGTTAAAGTATGAATGCTTTCAACAGTACAAAAAACTAAAGTTTATTCCATTGCTTAAAAGAGTGATGACTATTGTGTACATTTGGTGCGAGTTCCTCTTGTGTTGAGTCTTAATACGTTACCAACTTTGTTTTACTTGTGCAGAAAATTGTTCCTCCCATTACTTTATACCAGTTATGCAATTTAATAAAATTACTCCAAAAATAGATATTTCCTATCAAACCTATATATAATCATCATATTAACTGTTTATACTGGAGGAACTAATTTGCATCAGTAGCATTTTCCATGTTTATTGTTTGGAAAGAAAAATGTAACTACTGCATCAATTGCAAAAGATTTGAACTACTAGGAAAATATTTACTATTTCGGACATCTAATCATGTCTTTTTAAAATGCCATTCTGTAATGAACAGGTGACAAATGCAACTGATCATGTGAGACTGGGTAACGACGCTCTCCAAACTGCAAAAAGCTTGCAAAAGAAATCAAGAAAATGCATGATGATTTCCATTATATTGCTCCTGGCCATTGCCGCCATCATCGTACTCGCTGTTTTGAAACCATGGAAGAAGTAACCAGAGGAGAGGAAAGTAATTTTATTGCTTAGATATAAAGAACAGAACTATAGATATTCCACATTTAATTTGTAAGTGCAGGAAAAAACTCAATTGTTACAGTAGTTACTTTGATTGTAGTACCTTCTACATTGTCAAATTGGCTTTTAGTGTACACTTGCACGGCTAATGCATAATAGGTTGTCCACTATTTTTCTTTAACTCTGAATCAGGAGCAAGAGCTTTTATCCATTACTTTTTCGTTAATAAAGCAATTCAAACATTTCCCAATACGTCACTCTGATTAGCCAGCTACCAAACTTACTTAAATCTACCCATATTTAACTACCAATGCTAAAGTTAGCTGGTTGTGTAATTATTGGTTAAATAGGACTTTAGTTTATATATTATAAGTATTTGAGATGAAGTGTGAGAGGTGTAAATGACTAGTACTATTCTACTTCCTGTGTAAACAAATGATTGATTTGATTTCAGGAGAATTAGCATGGGTAATGCATTCAAAAGTTGAGTATGCAAATATGAGGTAAGCTTGAATAGTTGAATTCTGTTAAATTGGTCATTGATTGTATAAACAGCAATGGTTGAGAATTATTAATCTTGTGGTCGCAATTACTATTTAGACACTCTGGCTCAGTGTTGGAGCTTCTTTAGGGTAGAGGGGGCAGCTGTTATACCATCATTGCTCCTAACTTATCACCTCTTCCATGTTGATATTAACAAGTCATAGTATACACAATCTAATTGTCAATTGATGAATAACTGATGTCAGAGATAAAATAGTCTCATGGGCAACATAAGTTAGCTTAGAGACAAGGAAAACCAGGAATTTTCATACTTGCTGTTTCTTTTTTTTAGTTAATAAGACTAACTTAAGAACTTCCCTGTACTCCATCTTTCTGTCTTCGAAAGATAAAGGGTTTTCCATACAGTCCCTTAAATTCGAGTAGATAAAGTTCATGATGGGCTTTAAAAGTAGATGAAGAGTAAACAAAAGCAAGAATGTAAGTATATGTTGTTACGTTCTTATCATGACTTCTGAAGCCGAGAATTGTTGAATGTCTTGAAATTGAACATGTCTTCTTCTAACTGTTAGTTATTTTTTTTTTATATATATATATATATATATATATATATATATATATATATATATATATATATATATATATCCATCTAGAGCTCATCATTTCCCCCAAACAAATATTCGGCACTAATTTAACTTTAATCATGTAAGGTACTTGTCCTCATAAATTCTTAGAATACTTTGAAATTTTGACAACTTTATCCCTTATTGTCCACACAGCCGGAATATCATGGGAACTTTTGTCAGTAGAGCATCTAGACCTCAAGGAAAATAATTGCCAAGAAAATTCTCACATCAGAAACAATAGGAGGTAGAGAATTTCAACAATCACAGTTATCTTAATCATCCTTGCAGTGATTAAAAAGACCATGTAGCTATTGCTTGTTTGTAGCCCAGAGGGTTAGAGAATAGAAACTTCAGTATCCATTCGGCTTGACACTAGATAGGCAATGTAGTTATGGACTACACTTGAGTTTGATATTTTCATATAGCTAAAGATTACACTAAAAAGATATACGGGAAAACCGGAAAACTCCAAGTTACTATTACCCACCACTCACCAAATGGTCCCAACTTCAAATGTCTATTCTTACCCATTGAATGTTGCCTCCAGCTATATGGCAATATATTTCACTTGCATTTTTCTCTTATCAAGTTTCATCATTAAATAAAAATTTCTTATATCAAGATAAAAGAACTAGATTTGTTTTCAATTAGGCATGTTGTCAAGAAGCATGTATATTCAAGTTTAAGGAACTTCTTATCTCTCATTGATAATATAGTGAGACATGTAACCAGAAAATCATGTTCTGTATAGTCATTTCAACAACTTTAATCACTCAAACCAATCTGAATTTCCAGATAAGGGAAATCCTAATTCTTTAAGTTTATATTATCTTGAGGTCACAATGATTTCCAAGGTTGGATTTTTCACATTATACAGTTTATTTGTTACCATGATATTTAGTAGGCGTTCAGCACACGAAGCGACATGAATAACGCTTATCTAAGACAGCAATGTGAGTAATATCTAACAATCAATACCATAAAACCATGTTAAGCAGATACTCCTTTTGATTGTTAAGGGACCGGAAGATAGCACGCAACAAACAACCATATGTCAAACATCAACCAGCCAATATCCAATATTTGAATTCACTCACTGAAATCATAAATCCACAATTTCTATAAATAACAGACAGGGGCAATAGAAACTCAATGTTCGTCAGCTGAAGAAGCAGAAAATACCTGCAATCCAGTACAGAGAGCAATCTAATATAGCATGAACAAACTCAGACATCTAACATGTTAGGATTTATGATTGCACAGTCCAGAAATTCCCGTTTGCAAAAGACAAATGTGATTTTGACAAAACAGACGTTGAACTTTAAGTTTAAGAAAGTAATATACGTGTAGCTGAATTCAAAACGTCATGTATAATTAGTCTATTAATTTTCATAATAATAAATTAAAAATAGTAACCAATAATGATTTCCAATTAGTTGACAATATAAAACTCATACTTTTAAAAAAAAAAAAACTCCTATTTATTGAACTAAGAAAAAAAAAAACTGTATAGGGTTGAAAATTTGATACTAAGTTTCATAACAAACTCGCATTAAAAAAAACAAATTTTCAAACAAACCTTCTGTACTTACCAATACCAATGGTAAACATTTTCCAACACCAATATGCAGAAAACCCATTTCTGCAAAGTGAAGATTATCCGACACCAAATTTGCAAAAGCTAACCCATATTCCAAGGTTTAGGGTTCTCAACCCACCTTCCTGTTCCAACATTCTCTCTCTCATGGATAAAAAGGAGCTCTCTTGAAGTTAACTCCGGTAAAAATTATCCCAAAGCCACATATAAACCTACAGAGTAATTGACCAGATCCAGAATTTCCTGAACAGCATATGAATTTGATCTAGTTCGATTTCAAGGTTAGTAAAACAGAGGTAAAGTGAATATTGCAGAATCCATAGAAAGACAAACATTGAATACAGAAACATTAAATATAGAAAAAGTAGGTTCGATGGAAGCCTTAGAAAGCGATACGAAAAAACAGAAGAGAAGAAAACAAAGCTGCGTATACCTTGAAAAACACGGATTTCACGTTTGGTCAGAAATTGTGTTGCGAGATGCTTGATGGCGAATCAGCTCCCAACTTCTCACCTCATCCACTCAGATCGCTTTCTCTTTGTGCTTGAAATTGAAATTGAGAGAGAAGAGAGAGAGAGAAAACGATAGTTCATTTTAAATTTTGTTGTTTATACTATTCTTTATTGTCTTAATATATTATATATTATTACTTCTTATCACTTTACTATTTTATATTGAAATAAAAATAAATAAATAAATAGTAGTATGGTGCTCATAATTATTTTTAGACGCATTATTTTAAACACTGTTAAGACAAATATTTCTTTTTATTCTTCGTCCACTGAATTTTTGCGTTTATAAATTTGTGATGTTATAATAATTTAAAGAAAAACTTATAACCTTAATTTTGACCATTCATGATATATTTATATATAGTAATTTTTTAGACATACTTATTATCATTAGCAAAAATTTATTAAAATTAAAATTTTTAATGAATCTCACCTATTATTTAATACTTTTTTGTGATTTTTGTACTTTTTGATAAGTTTTAACATATGTATATGGAAAAAAAAAAACAAATCTTTTAGGTGAAACTATTGTTTGTAGCTGTATGTAACATCATATTATATCCACAACACTAACACCTTTTCTTTTAGGTGTGTTCCACTCAACCCTACAACGAACGATGTGGGACCTAGCGCCACCACCCATTCTATATATATGAAATGAAAAGATCATTCAATCAAGTGGTGCTTCTTAGTTAGAGTTTGAAAGATGATATGCAAGAATAACACACCAGAATCCCTATGCAGTTCTGATATGAAGAATTGGACTGGTTCAATTAATACATGAGAAAGAGAAACGAAGAAAGTGAACACCACCAAGTAACATTTGAAGATGGAAAACTATTACACAAACCAGCTTTTATAGTTGCTGTTTCTTTCTTTTATAGCCAATACAAATACAAATACCTATAAATAAATAAGACCAACTTTAATTCAGTTTATGTCCCACAAAATCACTCCCACAACTTAACACTAATTGTTGCACCCAAAATCTTGTTGCTCATCCTACACTGAACACCACCAATAAGTAGTACTCTGCCACTTCATTCACGAGAACTCGAGAGTCTCGAAGTCCAATACTTCTCTATTTCATCTGCTGTTCTTCCAGGAATTCTTCCAGCAATCAAAGACCACCTAAAAACAAAAACAAACACATTGCTTTTATTCACTACACTTCTTCAAAAGGGTAAGTTTCAAAGCATGTTAACAACAATTTTTTCTCACCTTTTCCCAACCAGTTTATACATCCTGATGATAAGAGTTTCCTCGTCTTCAGAAAATTCAACCTTCCCTGAATCTAAACAGGTTCTGTCATCTTTCACTAAAAAACCATGCAGAAAAGTAGCTAGCTAACTACCAAATTTTTGGTTTGTTGTTGTGTCAACTCTAAGAGACTCAAATTGTTATGATACGTGTGAACACTATTCACTTAACATTTTCATATATATGATGATTGTAATAGTTTGATTGTAGTAATTTCCACTTTTCCACAACCATATGCATGTCAGTTAATAATTGGGTATCTGTCATAAACTCTAGAGTGTTTTTAACTACCTTTTTCTATCAAAAGTTGTCTTTTTTCACATTCTTTATTACTATTGTTGTCTGAAATTATTAAAAGTTATAAATTTTTCCAATTTTCAACTTCAGAAGTGTACACCAGACAGTGCTATTAAAGAAAACTTACAGCAAAAGCAAGTTAGCAATCAAAGAAGATTTTGAAATTAGGTTCCAAAAGTAGTTGGTGTTCCATGAGAAAACACTAAAAGAGTGACCCACAAGAAGAAAAAAACTGCAAAGATTAATGCGTGTGTGTGCACTCTCAAGTTTGCAGGTTTAACAGCTACATGAATTTAATATGATAAAAAAAGCATTGAAATATTTGTTTTGCATGGTAAGTAAGATCTGAAAAAGAAGGAATAATAGAGTGAAAATGAATATACATACCAGAAGAATGTGAAGAAGTTTGAGTGGAAGAGGTATTGGAGTCAGCCATTGGAGGAAGGTGGTGGTTTGAGTGTGGTGGAGGATGAAGTGTGTGTTGAAGAGAAGGAGTTTTGTTGAGAGGTATTAATAGAAGGAGAAGAACAATGGTTGCTGTTGAAGATTTGGGAGGGAGTGGAAAGAAACAGAGAAGAACGGTAGTTGAAGTTGAGGTGGAGGTTGACCATTTATGTTTAACTTTGTTAGGTAGTTGGACAATTTATTGTTAGTTGAAAACTACTACTTCTGTACTTAGTATATCAGTTAAGTGTAATATTTTCACTGGGACAATTTTTTTTTTAAGATTTATCTTTATTTTTGTTTTTTTTAAATCCTTTAATTTTTTATCTTTTAACTTGTATCGATTTAGTTATTTAAAAATAATAATGTTTTCAATCTTGAAAAATTCTTCTGACTGATTTATAGCAGAAATTTATACCGTGAATTATATTCACTTTTAGATGTTTGAATAGATACACATAAGTAAGTAATCATGAACATAGTGAAAATTTTCTTACAAGACAATAAACAATGTAGAGATTTAACAGGGGTGAATTGAATCTCATGATAACAATTTATTATTGTCCCTTTTTGTTTTTTTCTGTGTATGAATAGTTCTTTGTTGTTGAAGATAAGTGGATTTTTTTTTTCTGATTAATTAAATCTCTCACCAGACGAATTTGATGGAACAAATTTTTATGTTTTGAACGAATAAAAAAAGTTCTAAAATGGACACTGGTCTGATTTTAGAAAAAATAAATATACTCACCTTTTGGTTACATTCCGAAATGAGTGTAGTTTTAAAGTGTTTTACATAGACTAAGAAAATTTTAAGCATAATCAAGTTAATTCTTTTTTATAGAATATTGAAACAGTGATATAAAGATATAAATTTAACAACTACTTTATACCCCGAAAGATTAATTTAATAATAAAAATTTAAAAACATAATAACCTTTTATACTATAATATTCGAATGGTTTAATTAAGTTTTAAATCATGATAATTATGAATATTTTTAATTAAGTCTTTTTTTTATTTATTGAGCATTCAAAAATTTTATATTTTTTAATCGGGTGTTTTCTGCTTGATCTACCCTTAGTTTAATGATATAACTATTATATTCTCTATCATTGTTTATTGTTTCAAGTATTAAAATACGTGAGATTTTATTGTTAATAAAAAATAATATTATAATTAAAAATTATGAGATTTTGTTGTGAATATAAATGATATCAAATGGAATAAAATGTGACTTTTGTTATTTTTATTGAAAACGTATTAGATAATAAGAATAATCTTACAGGTATAAAAATAATAAAAGTATAAGACATAACTATTATTTAACATGTTTTCAATTATAATAAAAATTATTTTTTGTTTTATAATATTATTTTATATTAATAATATAATTTTATATTCTTTTAATATATAAGTAAGTAAGATAACATAATTACACTCAAATCTCTTAAATAATGAAATTAAAATTACAAGAACTCAATTAATTTTTTTTGAATACTTAATAAATAACAAATATTTATTAAGAACTGAAAAAATATATAAATTTATTAAACATAATTAAACTTATTAAATTAATGTTTTACTTATTTTTAGTTTTTTAATGAATATTTTTAAACGAATTGCATAATATTTTGTATTTTCTTGATTGTTAAAATATAAATATTATCTTAAGTTCTTCTTTTCTTGCTTATATGCTGTAAAGAAAAATAAAACAAAAACTATTCAAACCCACTTTGTAGCTTATAAATACAATGTTATAAAACAAACAAAAAAATGTATAAAAAAAATACAAAATGATGTAATAATGCATGGTTACGTACTGTATAAATTAAAAATTATTATAATAGTATTTAGTATTTTTTTAATATGATCAAGTCAAGCTTTATGATGTAATTAACAGTAATCATTTCGAAGTTTTTTATACATCGACAGTTATCTTTATGCATTAGCCCATTACATTTTACTCTTTTTTTTTCCTTTCTCTCTCTATCTCATTACTGTATTCTGTATTGTATAATTTTTGAGATAAATAAAATTATTTTGGACATGAAGTAAATGAACTTTGTTATTTAAGTAGGAAAACGTGTTTGCCACAACACAATCTATTCCTAAAAAAAACATCATTTAGGTACATATTTAATCATTAAAAAAATCAGAAATTACAGAAAGTCATTATCTGTTGATAATTACAAAAATGTGTCAGTAATCCTATTTTTTGGACAGGTTTTGGACGAGTAAAAATTTGTTCATAAAAACACAATCAATAATAGAGTATTAAGGAAGTATTCTAATATACTGACTGCTGCAATAACATCACCATTAGCGCCATTTGGACATTGATTTACGCTAGTGCAGGACGCGTTGGGCGTTACTAGTTTTCCACATTGTGTTTTTTCAGGAGAATGAAAATTATCGTTTAGTTAATTATTAGATCGAATTGAAAATTTAATATAGGGTACTAAACATAATTATTTACTTTGATAGTTTGAATATTCAATAATCATTTATATTTATACAGTAGAATAGGTTTTGTGCTGAGAATAACAAGAAGACATAATTTAGAGACTTTCGTTTGATTTAAGATGTGAAAGAGATTAATTTTTTGAGTGATAGGATAAAATCCATTAACAATAACTTTACAAAATAGTAAAATCACCGTAAGTTCATGTCTATAATGAATCCGATATATATATATATATATATATATATATATATATATATTTATTTATTTATTTCTAAATGCTTGATTGTTAGCGTAAGGTGAATTATAGTAATATGACTATTGAAATGCATTGCATTGTGATGCAACATGTATCATTTATATATGATATTTCTTTTTCAAATTAGCTTATCATTTTTATTGTTTCGTTGTTGTTGTGTTATTTTAGCATAATCATTATTTATTGATGTGAACAGAAGACTATGCAATGCACATCTGAAAATTACACTCACAGGTCAAGTTGTACATGAATATAAGTGTAAGTAACATCTAATCTTTTAAATTAGATGAACAGAGACCAATATTTATTTTTGTCGCTGTTTGTTTGTGTTTTAAATTATCAAAACAACTTTAGGTTATTAAGATTATATTAACCATTTTGTTTCATAGTTGTATAATTTATTTTTAAGACACATTTAATTATTTTTATATTTTTTATAATTATTTAACTTTAATCTAATTGATATATTTTATTTGATAATTATACAATTATAATTTTTTTTCTTGATATTTAACATTCTTTTACTTTTGTAAAAAAATATTTAATTAATATTTATAAAAGTTAAGATGAAGGTGTATACAGGTTCTATAGATACCACGAGAATGTGACAAATTTTACACCCACCAAATATAAAAATAAAAATAAAATTATTTTGAAAATAAAAATAAAATAGTCAAGTATGTACCGGTCTCGCCTTTACCTTCTCTCTAAGAGTTAATAAAATGAATAATATATTAAAAATAAATAAGTTATATGATGTAAAACACTTACACATCATTTAAATAAATTATAATGAGCGTAAAAACACTTTATGGGAATGTCTCCTCCTCTACGACTCCGCATTTCAATTTCTTCTTTATATAAATCTTCGCATATAGAAATTACAACATTTTAAACTTTTGTAAAACAAATGTAGTGATTATATTTGACTTTAAGAGACATTAAATTTAACAAAATATAATAAACTATTGTTTATTTAATGTTGTATTCAATATATTATGATACATTATTTAAATTAAAGATATAAAAAGCTTTTTGAAATACGATATTCTTTGTTATCGTACATGGTTTACTATTTTCACAAATAATAAGTATTTTCAAATTTGGTATTCATTCTACACTAAAAAAGTATGATTTTAGAAGAAAGAGGTCAATACGAGAGAATGACTATCAGAAATAGAGAATTATTTTATTTGAATTTTAAAAGAAAAACTTGAATAAAAAAGTACGAGACTTATTATTCGAATATTTATATTTTCTCCATGATTAATGTTGTATTAAACCAGTGTTCAAATGACATTTTTTGTCAAACTTATACACAATCAACCTGGTGTGATTGCATAAACCATTACTTTAATCCATGTCTCTAAAAAGTATTATTGGAATTTCAACCTTACAAAAATGAGCTTGTGGTATTTATATCATTTAAAAATTGTTTTGATCCACTTCCCTTCAACTTCACTAATTCCCTTCATCTTATTAACATGAAAAACTTGAACTTAAAGTATTCTTTTTATTTTTATGGTATAATGGACGAGATGAAATTGTTGGTTCCATCAACTACTTCCAAAATTATGTTCAAATATTTCTTTAAAGAAGTGCAATTTGTCAAATTTGACAATGGTTTAGGGTAAAGAAAATTAACCAAATAAAAGATATAATTATCATCTATATCGATTAGGGGATCTTTTAGAAATTCAACAACATACTCACTATTTTAGTATGTCATTTGCATTGTCTTGATACATTTTTGTTTCAATCTCATGGTCTTTTATTAATTTTAACACTTTGCAAATCTAGAATAAGAGAAATTTACAACATCATTTATTATACATTGTTTGCAACTTTAGATATAGTGGTAAAATTTGTTTAAGATTCACTTCAATAATTAAAATCTTTCTTTAACATTATTTTTCTTATTCTTCAATGTCCCTTTATATTAATAATCTCTTGAACTCAAAATTTCTTTCATTATCCAAAAAACCCTTTATTAACTTTTGTCTTAAGTGTCTCTCCTTCATTACGTGACTCTTCTCATATTCTCAAAGGTTACTATTATAATAACATTAAACCTTTGCTTATTACATCAGCTTTTTACCTAATGATTAAATCGATATTGGGCCTAAGACCACACAATCCCCTTTAGCTTTAGTCTAAAAAAATGTTATATATTTTCCAACCACTAATTCAATCGATCTTGGATCTACTACCACATAACTTCTTAGCCTTAGCCTAAAAGAGCGTAAGACTAAAATGTTGTATCTTTATCCTTTATCTATTATATGTTGACTTTTGTCTTTGTCTAATAGTGTATATTTTCTTATGTCACCTTTTTTTCTTTATAGGTGTCTTGATAGGTGGTTTTTCATCTTCTTTAGGTACATTGAAAAGTTGCCATTATTTCTTTTTAGGTGCCTTCAAAGGTCGTTAATATTTTTTCTAGTTCGCCAATATTTTGTAGTGTCTTGATAGGTCACTTTAGGTGTTTTGAAAAGTCACCCATATTTTTGTTTAGTGTCTTGAAAGATCACTAGATGCCTTGAAATGACATCTTAATTTTTGAGTTCCATGTCTTAAAATGTCACTAAGTGTCTTCAAAGATCATTTTAATTCTTGAGTTCAGTGCCTTGAAAGGTACTTTAATTTTTTTGGCTCGGTATCTTGAAAGGTTATCTTAATATATTAGTTTTTGAGGATCATTAATTCTTCTTAATGAACATATTGATAGAACATTCCGAAACAAGCTGGTTATCGATTTAAATTGATCTTTAAATTTGACTATAAAATCGAAATAAAAACCTCACATTTACATATATATATATATATATATATATATATATATATATATATATATATATATATATATATATATATATATAAAAGTATTTTGCATTAGTTATTGAAATAATGTTACAATTTAAAATAAATAAATGAATATTTGTTAAGAAAGTAGTCTTAAAAGAAAACTTTAGTCTTGGATGTAATAACCCGATTGCTTAATCTTTTGTAATTTACCTCCAAATGGTTCTGAACCAAATTGGGTGAATCTCTGATATAATTTCATCCTTGTTGAGAATTGGTAATCAACAAATTCATGTTTTCCCACACATTCCAGTAACAATGAAGTTCAATGTAAGCCCTTGCAGCCCATTCAAAAAGTTAAAAACAAACAAATACAGTGGTTTGCACTTATTTTTGCTAAGACAAATCAATCACGCCATGCCAACACCGCAATTTCACTACCCAATTTGTGATATGCATTCCACTCAGTGAATTTATACCCACCAGCAAATGAAAAGGTATTGTCAAACTTAAGAGACCAATCAAGAACCCAAAGTTAACATTAACTAGCTTTATATATATATATATATATATATATATATATATAAACCTATATTCAAAATAGTTATTTTTGGGTGAAGATTTAAACGGGTTCTTGTCTGAAATTCTGCAAAGTGAAACTGTGCGCAAACGAAAACGAGAGTGCAAGAGATGGAACCTGCTACGGGAATTTCTACTGCGAACTCGGCGTAGTAGAAAACGGAGAACAAGGCAGAGACACCGGAAACGACGTAGGAGATGACAATGGCGGGTCCCATTTTTTTTTGTTTTCCTCATTCGCAATCATGGATATGCGAATTCCGTTTCGTTCTGCCATGAAGCTGGGAGCAGAAAAAATTTCTTCAAGATTCTCGTCGTCGATGACAAATCGGAGCTACACGAACACAGTCGCAGGTTGTGCAGACATCGCGCTTCCAAGGGCAACTGATCAATGCACTCTTTAAGATAAGACCATGATTGGCATCGCGGGGCTAGTTAGGTAATGGACGGTATATAGCATTTATTAATGAGTATTTGTCATTAATAAAGACTATGGACGATATAAAGAATGTGTTATTTGGTGAAACACTTAAGTATCTATTGTTCAAAACTGCCTCATTAAATCATGTTTTTGAGTCACATTGATCTATCATGATCTTTGAGTGCCGATTTTGTTAGAATTTAAGTATACTTCTATAATTTTCTTTGACAAACATTTTATAAATAAATTTGTCATTTTTTCACAAATTTTTTGAATCTTTATATCATAATTTCTTTAAAAATCATGACTTAATTTTTTTTAGAAGAATATGTTTTGTTTTGTCACCTTTAATATTTTCTTTGTTCAATTGAGAAATACATGTACTATTGTTTTCATATATGACTGTTGATTCCATCTTTTTTCATGATAGATCACAAGTTTATAGCATATATTAATTATAGACCTTAACCAAATATATTCATGACTTGTCTCATGTGATACTAAAATTTAAGCATGATTTGACAATGTAGCTGTTATAGTTTGTTTCACATATTGCTATGAAATTGTTGTGCCACTGCAAGTGAACAAATTTCTTATTTATGATCGACCGTGAGAATTTGATAAATAACTTGTATATGCAAGTAAAGTGTATTTTCATATTCTTCTCCTTAATTTTAAATGATTCCCGGTAGAGTTCAATAAAATTCAATAAGATGCTTTGACGTAGGACAAGTACGTCTTTACTATTATAACAATAAGATATATTTTCATCTAATTTGCCATAAATTTTACTTGTTTATTTTTCCTATTTTACCTTATTATTCCACTTTCATTGATAAAATTTTTCTTTGAATTTTTCTTCATGACCATATCCATGAACATGAACACAAAAATATGAATAAGACATTGTTGCATTCACTTATAGGTATGGAACATAATCAATTGGAGAAATCTCATGACTTTTCGTCAATATATCATTATTTTATGCGGTCACAAAATGTCTTGAAATTAATTTAGAATATTTGTAAAAAAAAAAATACTTTACTTTTTCTTTAATAGTATCACCTAGACTCATTGTATATAACTATATGTTAACATTTTGTAAGGTTAAAAATATTTAGATCACCTCATAAAAAAATATTAATAATAATAATTTTTTATATATAAAATTATAAAATTAATAAAATAATATTAATTTATAATAAATAATGTAACCATGTGAAAAAATTCTATAATTCGGTCGATATGTATAAAAATAGAGATGTTCTGTAGTTTCATTATCAAATGTTGTGTTGCCTACAAAAACTTCCTACGTCCAAATCTTTCATCTCCAAAACAAAAGAAGCACTGATCTGCAACTCGGCTACTCCATCTTCTTCAATCCGCAAACAAAGAAGAAACGATCCAGAATACGTAATTGAACTGGGGCTTTGATTCCTCGTAACTCTTCTACGTCGTACGAGGTAGGTGCTTACTTCCACTTGATTTTATTGATGACGTCCAAGTGTTCGATGAAATGCCTATCTGAGAGGAATTTATGTTTTTCCATTGCAGGCTGGATGGAGGGTATGAGAAAGATGGCGCGGTACGGTTTCGTGTTCTCCGGTAACCCTCCGAGGTTTTACGGCACGAAAGTGGACCTGAGAAAGCTCCGGCCGATGATTCTGAAGAGAATCGATAATCGGGCACAGAGTTACCCGGTTCGCGCAATGGTTCCGGTTGCAAACGAGGTTCTCCAAGCCAGGAATGTTCTCATCCATGGCGTTTCTACACTCCTTAACTTCCTTCCTCTCATGGCTTGCAAGTGAGTTAATTATCCTTTTTCTTTTGGAGCGGGTTTTAAATGCATTTTTATTTACATTTGATGCACATTTTTTTTCAGTATAATTTTGATATGTAAAGATAGTAGTCGACTTGAGCATGTCACCTCTCCTAAAGCGTACCTATGATCTGCAACAAAACAAAATGATCTCAAATGACTTTTAAAGTGTTTTTGCGAGATACAGGATTTGATGTCAACATTTGATAACACTTTAAAAAGCCTTTACACTATTAGTGTATTTTAAATAAATTCCTTTTTTTATTTAGTGCTAATATTAGTAAATTGTTTCCACTTTGTTGGTCTATATTAGAGTTTAATTTGAATTTGAGTGTCACAAACAGGACCAAAAACATCAGAACATTAAGCAGTTTCTTTGGTTCTTTAATGCGATTATGGTTATTTTTTAATTTGGCACTTATGCGTTATTGTAACTCCATGACTTTACTTTCTTATAATGACAAAAGCGAGGTGAATGAATTTAAAAACTATTGAATACTTGTAGGGATAAAGTTGAAAGCTTTTGTCCTATAAATATGATATTGAAAATGGATGTTAACAACAGGAGCAATGCAACTCAATTTTATTTTAGTTCTAGTATTCGGGATTGTTGCTCTAAATTTGATGTGGGTGCTTTTGCATTAGGCAGCTTCTTCTGCACTGACATGTCATCCAATAAATTTGTAATCTTGTTCATACAATCATTGGTTAACACAGGACTTGTTTTGATCTTCCTCTTTTTTTGTTGGTTTAAATATCCATCAAAATAGTAAAAAATGACGGAACAAAAGGCCGAGGTTTTCTTGGTAAAAGAACTGAAGTTTCACAACATTAGCTCGCTAAAATATATGTGAGTAAACAAACAATTGTATTTTTTCTGGTCGTTATAAATGATAAATGCTGTTAGTAATGACGTGTTGGTTGTTTCTTGTTTTTCTAAATATTTTGTACATTTGTATCCTTATCTTAGATTATTCATTGACAGATTTTGTCCAGAGATATATATCGGTGAACAGGGACATTTAATTCAGACCTGCTGGGGTTACAAGCATCGTGCCAAAAACCGGGTTCATGAGTGGATCAAAGGGGGTTTGAATGATATACTTGTCCCTGTTGAATCATTTCACCTGAAATACATGTTCCAAAGTGTTATTAGGCACAATGAAAGGTTTGACTTTGATCGCATTCCTGCTGTTGTTGAGCTGTGCTGGCAAGCAGGGGCTGATCTCCAGGATGAGAATCTTAATTCAAGTAGCTCGAACTCGGAGGCTGCCAGTGAAAGTGTGTCTGTAAACGAGAATTTGTCCCCAGAGGATCTTGCCTCTATAGCTAATAACACATTAACTGCTTGGGAGGCTCTTAGGTCTGGGGTGGAGAAGTTGTTGTTGGTTTATCCAGTAAAAGTTTGTAAATATTGTTCTGAGGTTCATGTTGGGCCATCTGGTCATAAAGCTAGGCTCTGTGGGGTTTTCACGTATGAGAGCTGGAAAGGAGCCCACTTTTGGGTGAAAGCTAATGTGGATAACTTAGTACCCCCAAAGATTGTGTGGAGACGAAGGCCTCATGATCCTCCTGTACTTGTGAATGAAAGGAAAGAATTTTATGGGCGTGCTCCAGCTGTATTGGATCTGTGCTCAAAAGCTGGTGCCATTGTGCCTAAAAAGTATAATTGTATGATGAAGTTGCAAGGTTTGTCTGGTCCTGCCAATAATAGGTTTTTTGGGATCACTACAGAACCAAACTTTTGAAAGCAACAGTAAGTTGAATTGTAGGTCTAGTCGGAGGCAGGCCCTAGGTCAGGGACAGTTTAGAGCGAAATTTGACATGTCATTACTCCCAGCTGCAATTTTTTTGCACAATTTAGGTTGTCTAACATATCTGATTATGGATCCATCCATGTGCCTCTTATCTTGCTGTAATCTTCTGTTGCATGCAGCAAGCTAGAAATTTGGTTCCTATATCTCGTGTCTCCCAAAATATTTCTGCAGTGAAAATCAAAACCTCTACATATATGACTTATTGGACCCGCTCCTCAGGTTGGAAGCAAAAGGTATTTTCATGTCCTACTTATTCAAAGATCCCAGTTATTTTTCTCGTTTGACTGATTTTTTCCTTTGAGTAATCATAAGTCCATAATTATTCATCCGGGAAATATTACATTGTTGTAAATGTTTGTAATATGTACATTGCTGTAAAATTGGAAAGGGCTTCGTTACAGTAAAATTTCTGATTTCTCGAGATATCAAAAGGAAGAATTGCTTTCTTTACAGAATCGTTTATTTCCTGTTTACTATCAACTGTCTGCCAGTTTAGTTATAATTTATGACTCCTGATTGAAATAATATCGTTGGGTTCCTCGAGAGTTGGAACCTAACCTGAAAAACATGTACAAGTTTTTATTTACGAATAAGTTGCTTGAATTTTAAATGAAAGTGTTTCAGTTTGCTGAAAGAAATCTGTGACTTTGTGTTGGGGTAAAAATTAACTTGTTGAGACGTTTTTTTAAACAAAATGCAGTCATCTAAGGACAAAGTTGACAAACTTTGCATGTGGTGCGACCTAAATGATGACAACAAACTTAAATTGAAGCATTGACGATAGAAGGGTCTGGGTTCATTTCATTTGTGAGATATATTCCAATATATCATAGTTCCAGATTGGAAGACCATAAACTTATATAATAGATAATATTTTAAATGAAATTATTTTAACAATGTTAATGAATTTAAAGTTGAAACATTAGTCCCGCTTTTTTTATCTTCAGTTGGAGGTTTGCTGCCATATATTCAAACATTCCATGTTCTTGATTGAGATCTTCCCTCTTAGTCCACCAAAAAGGGCCACAAAACCACCAAATATAAAAACAGCTAATATCTTAAATATGATAACCTAAAAAATGTCAATAGATTTGAAAGGTGGAATATTAACCCTAGATAGACTATAAGCGAATGGAAAAAATTGTTAATGCTTTTTTACCATGCCATTCTTATATTCTACTTTATTTGCTTTTAACATAAAGTAATTTTAGCATATCAAATGTATCAATAAAATTGATTACTTCAGTTAATTTTGTTCAAAAACATTATTATGTACCAAATTTCTTCTCATTATTAATTACTTTTAAAATTATCTTGTTATTCATTAATAAAAAACACACCTACTCATAATAAATATAATATTTTATAAAAATTATAAAATGCTTTTTAAGATTGACAATTAACTTCTTCTAACATTTGTCTCGTATTAAGGATCAAAAGGAGTCTGTGTTTTTGCATTTCAAAAATAATTTGATTATGTAGTTTGGATTACACAACTCATTTAGCCGAGATTTATCCCACCATTCAATTCCTTTTAATCAGTTGCCATTTGCCAGTTTTTATCGTGCACTGATGCTTACAATTCTGATATTGGCTGGTAACAAGTTTAATGCAGGTAAAAAAGAAAATAAACTTCATAGTATCTCATCTACCTCACTATTAAATGCTTGATGCATGTTATTTTGGAAGAATATTGATAAACAAAGATGAACTCAAGAGATCGACAAAACGTGAATGAGAATTCTGAAAAAACAAAAAAAAATACTAATGTTTCATATTGTTATTGTTATTAAAGTTTCATCTCGGCCAAATATTGTGTTAAATCTAACTATTTTATCTTCATATTTATTCTTAATTACAGTGGTTGCATCTGAACATACCAGAAAAGAAATTATTTTGTCTCCATTCTGATTTTCTTTATTTTGTCCTCATAAAGATATTTTAGGAGAAGAGAAGCCTAAATTGCGAAAAATGGTAGCAGTCACTTAAGATTGGCCACTTCTTTATACTCTTAAGATTTTCATTCTATCTAACAATGTAAACATGAAATTCATCCACAGAAGAAGCAAAGTTAGGGAAACACTCAACGGCTCTGTTCATTTGATTATGAATATTTTTAGTGTATATAAATCCTGAATCACCAGCATTGCGTCATTTTGTACTCAGCTGAATGGAAGAGATTCCCACAAAATTACGTGATTATCTTTCATTTAAGCAATTTTAATGACCTTCCTATGATGTTTTTTCTTTGAATATTATGCTTCCCAAGTTATATCTATTGCACTTAACAAAGTATGGCAAACAAGTGAGTATATATAACATCAATATATGACAGATTCTTTCAGAAACACATAGCAAGCAAACAAAGTAAAACAAAAACTGCATAGAGTCACAGAATGTTGTCTCCCCTTTTAACTCTAGATGTAACAAACAATAATGTAAAGAAATGTTTCAACACTGTATAGTTATTATACGTATACCTAGAATTAAGCTCATGCATAGCCACTAGTGCTAACTGTTCCCTTAAACACATAGAGACAGTCTCCATTTTCAACTCCATGCCACCTGAGGCTACAACTATCACGCATAATCCTCTGTCTGTGTATAAACAAATAGTCATCAGAAGGAAGAATCTTTCTGCTTATCAGTAACTGCTTCAACTCATTCACTGTGTTTGCATCTCTCATCTCCAATGGAATGGTGGCTGCATTAAGCAAACTAGAAGAAGTTTGCACAACCAAGCTTAACTTCCTTGTGGGGGGTTCATCTCTTGATCGATTCATGGTCTTGAGGAACACAACAATCTCACAAAATTCACCAATGCCATATTCACTTAAGGTTCTAAAATCTTCATCAAGTTCAGTCCCTGAAAAGTAAAGTGTCATTCTTTTGATGGGGGTGCTATCAATGATGTGAATTTTTTCCTTCAAGCTACGAACAGTGTCTGTTCTGTCCACCTCAATGCTGAGCTTTTTAGCTGAAAATTTGACTGTGATTTGCATTTTGTTAGGGTGTGGCTCTGCTGGTTTGATGGTGAGGTCAATTTTTGTACCTTCAGTGACTATTGGATAATCATCCATGTCCAATCCATCAACCAGTTCCCACCCAGTAACTGAGAGGACTTGTGAAGCCACTGGAACCCCATGAAGTTGCTCTATTTTCCTCTTGATTGCTACAACTGTTTCTTGGGCACCAACTTCGATGAAAAATTGGTTTCCTCTTGTGACAATAGCAACCCTCATTGTGGAGCCTGATGTTTTTTGGGGGAAACAAAAGCAGAAACTTAGAACAGTTTTAATTTGCACAAACAGTACCTACAATGTGTCAGTAACAAACTATGAGGACAATCAAAATGATTGGTTAGGCTCATGAGATTCTGCAACCAAAAGGGTGTAATTTGTTAAAAACATGTTAAAGATATGAGCTTTCCACAACTTTACTGAATGTGGGGCTTAAGCTCAATTCACGCAAAAACTCTACTTCTCTATATTCTCAGGGCTATCTTTGAAAACTGCATTCTCGGAAATTGACCAGTCACTGTTTGTAACCAACAAGATATTGAAAAAAAACATAATTGGAAGAACTTTTAGATTGAACTTATCTATCTTGGATGACAATGGAGATCTATTTGATGCAACCAACAATCTTTGGAGTTGAACAATAAAGAACCTTATTCAATAGAAAATTATAAGGAGTTTTACCATTGAATAATTTAGGGTCCTATCTATCAAGAACACAACAATATTCAAACATTCTCCGTCAAAGATAATAAGAGTTTTGAGTTAGAAGTATAATATTCTTGCTAATTAAAGGCTTCAAGTCTTGAACTTCTTCCTAACTAGATTTCAAATTAGTAAAATGCTGGGTAACATATAGCAAACCTTGCCAATAATAAACCAAGTTCTTTCTATGAAACACCCTCATATTACTTCATGCACCATCTGTTATAATAAAATAATGACAACAACCTTTCAAAATCATTTTATTTTTCTTTCAGAAAATATATACCATCTAAAATATAATAAGGTTTTCATAAGCACTCCAAAAAAATTGATTTATAAATTAAGAATATAAAATAAATTTTCACAAATCTCACATATTTTCTTTCTCTTTTATGCTTCACCAATCCACTATTTTTGTTTCTTTTTTTTTTCTTAATTTTTGGGTCATTTTGTTTTTATGTGCGATTAATATTTACATTTGTGAAAAAAAAAACATTTTGGAATAGATTTTAAACCTTAGGAATATTGTTCTATAATGATAAATTTATTATGAATCTTTTACTACAATAGGGGTATACTTATTCTATTCATTCATTCTACTAACAATGGAACGTATATTTGTTTTTGTCTGGGATTCTAAGAAATGAATTATCAATATAAAATATCTAACCCTATAAAACTTTAAATTTCAGTATTTACTGATTTTTCTTTTTATATATATCGACTAATTTTCTCATTTATACTTAATATATGAGTTAAGAACTAACCACATTGCTTTAGCATATGCCTTCAAAAAACTGTAATTGTGACTTGAGTTAATCTTTTTTAGACTATCAGATAGAGAAACAGTGGTTTTGATGCCTCATTTTGATTCCCCATTGAAAAATGAGAAAAAGAAAATAAAATAAACTGCAAAGTGAATACTTATACAACATATATATCAGACAGCAATATTATTGGCTAACAAAAAAAACAATATAATAGAATTAATTTAACTAATTATAAACTAAAAACATTAAAAAATGATTCAAGAGTTTTCATATAACATAGATAAGAACAATACAAAATAAGTACAAAATGTGTGTTACATACAAGTGCAGTGAGTGATGGCGGCGCGAATCCAATAGCAGCAACAACTTTAATCTGCAGCTACTTGTATGATATTAAAGTAATAAACAAATATATATATATATATATATATATATATATATATATATATATATATATATATATATATATATATATATGTATAAAGAATGGATTACATCGACTCAAAATTATATTTAAAACACTACACCTAGTGTAGAATTAGAAAAAATATCGTATATACTCTTTAGGAGATGGTAGAAAAATAGGATATACACGTATAATTAGAGGAAAAAAAAAGTGTCACTATAATTTACTCTTATATAAATTAATTACTTAATCCTTTTATGTATTATTTTACATAATACAAATATTAATTAATGAAAACACAAAAATGTAATTAATGAAATTATTAAATATAATTAATTTAGTACTATTAATAAATATCGTGTTTAGTTAATATAGTATATTTATTAATTAATGGATAGAATATAAATTTATTAAACATGTAAGTTTTTATTTGAACACATAAAATAATGTCTTGTTATTAAATAAAACAACTATTAATTACAGATAACACACATTTTCATTGGTACTGTCTGAACTCCCGATTTTGTCATAAAATTTTCGTATAGATCAGATGAATATATATATATATGGATAATATTTGGTTTTTCAATTTAAATATGGAAATGTATATATTTGTTCCTCTTCATCTCTATCATAAATTACTAAAATATCTCTAATATATTAGTAATCTAAAAATATGTATTAACTTTTTTTGGTTAGATTCGTATCTCATTTCTAGACATTTATTTGATCATTATTACTTCTCTACATAATTATTTTACAGTTATCAAATTTTATTTAATATTTTTGTTAAATATTTATGTAATTATAATTTTTTATTAATATTTGATATTAAAAAAGTATATATACTTTTTGACAATTCAATAGTTAATAATATTATGTTTTCTTAACTGTAATTTTTATTTTTTATAAAAAAATTACTTAATTTATAACCGTAAAAGAAAAGATACAGGCACATATACAAGTATACTTATTTTAATAATTACACGTATATTTATTCTCCAATGAGAGTGAAAATAAAATAAAAGTTTCATATCTATTAAATATGGAGATATGGATGTAGATACACTTTCATTTCAAAGATAAGAAATTTGATATCCACACCCCCCAACCTGATTCTCATCCTAATTACAAGTTTATAAATGTGTTTATCTTAGTCTAAATTTGTCTTTATGAGTCTACTAAATTTGTATATGTCTACTCATAATTTCAACTTTAAACCACAAACTTAAAAGAATTATGTACTAATTCATTCACACATTCAATAGAATTAAGTTTAATAACATTTCTCGAACTATTATAATTTTTCTTTTTCAATTTTAATATAGTCATTTTTTTAAAATTGACAGTAATAATGTAAAAGTAATGACACGACATAAATATATATTTGTTAAATTTAATATATTTATTAAACTTTATATATATATATATATATATATATATATATATATATATATATATATATATATATATATATATATTTCAATTTATTTATCGCATACCTCTGTTCACAAAGTAACATCTCATTCTAACTTTTAAAACTAATCAAATAGAATGGTTTATCGTAATATTTAAAAATAAGTAATCAAGTGTATAAAGTATATACAGTCTTAGGACTATTAAATATATAATTTATACATACAATCTAAAACCAACAAAACACCAATTGAAGACTAACCACTATTACAAATTTGTGAAACCTTCCACTATTCTAGATGATGGCTTCTCGTCCTTCTCCTTTAGATGTGTTTCTAAACTTGCATCTGCTCCACCGAATAAGTGATCATCGTAGAAGAAAGAGACAAACAACACAAGCATAAAAAGGGTAAGCTAGTATACAAACAAATTATCCTAAACAATTAACGCATATTAAATATTACTAATCATAGCTTACACACGAGAATACATATATACACGCAAACAATTAACATTAACTCAATTATCCAGATACATGTCCTTAATATAGAATTCAGTGGAGGTGTGCACCTGTGATGGTTCCTAGATTCTATAGAGTTCATAGTTCAAGGGATTATCACTCAACCACACAAGGTAAATCTCCTTCACGCCTAGAACTAAAGAACAAGTTCAAAGACTACGATCTCATGCTACTCTCATCACATAACTCATTCTACTTGATTTGAATGTGAATGATTATTAGGATACCTCCTTCTAGACATCTCATATATCAAGCCATACAGTGGTGAAACTTGACCAAAAATTTTAGGGGGGTCAAATTATATTTGTTATATATAAATTATTATTTTTAATTAAAAAAATTAATTTTTTACATAATTTTTTATTAAAAATAAGCACTCATGACAATATAATCTAAACAATATAACAATAATATATATGAAAGAGTAACATAAAGTTTATCATCAACAATAATATATAAAAAAAAAAACAAAAGTTACTTTTAGTCAAAATGGTTCTCCAACTTTTAAAACCTATAAAAAAACATTCAAAAAGTTAAAACATGTTAATGACGATCAACTTATTGCAAATTAGAATTCAATGAAAATAAACTCAATTACATGTAAGAATGAAAACATCTGAGTCAAGTCCTCCGCTTGGTTTTTTACTAAAAAGATAGCACGGTAAACAATACATAGCATCTTTTAATGGCGATCATCTTTACCAGACAACGGATAATTTTCTAGATGCATTTGATATGGACCAATTTTAGATAAGCCCTTCGTACCTCATCAATTTGATTTGGTGGGTATTGCCAGATTTGAAGACGCTTCTTCGGATCACGTTCTAAAGTATTTTCAAATTCATTATATGTAACTTTAGGAACCTTAGAGAGTTGTTTTTCGTTTTTTTCAATATTTGGATTATCATGAAGTTTCTCAATTTTAGATGACGTAGATGCATTTTTTTCATCTTCATCACAAGTCTTCCTCTTGAAAAAGGAATCAATTCTTTTACTCTTTATCATAATTTTTCTAATATAAATTTGTCAATTCTTTTACAAAAAAAATAAAATTATGAATACCCCAAATTAAATCTTAAAAGCAAGACTCAATATTTTAAGAAAACTAATAACTTCTAAATGATTAGCTTCCCTGACCTTAGAATAGATTCCTAATTTTTCTATTATTCTCTTACACAACTTCAAAGCCTAAAATAGTTTTATCTACACAAAGAGTTTGATCAACAATTAAAGCATGATTTTATGATCTATAACAGATAGAGATATGCCTAGGGCATAGAAAAGCCATATACAAGAGGAAAACAAATTGCTTTAAAAAAAGAAGGGAAAAAATGAACTTACTCAAAAGAAGAAATTGTTCAGTCCAAAATGTTTATTAACTCTTCAATTTTGTTGTAGTGCAATTTGATTTTGAAAATAATAAGGAAATGATGGTGAAAATTGAGATGGAAATAAAATGAGAGAAAAAGATGGAAGCACGGAAGAGAAAAACTAAATAAAAAAATATAAGAAATTATAATAGAAAAAAAACATGATTTTTAAATTTAAGAAAAATAATTCAAACTAAATTAATATAAATAAGGTAATAATATATAAATAAATTAGTAATATATAAATATTTTTTTAAATATATAAAAAATAAAATAAAATAAAAATCAATTAATATAAATAAAATAATAATATATAAATATTATTTTTTAAATAAATAAAAAAAGGAAAAAAAAATGGTTGGGGGAGTCGTGGCTCCCCTTTGTCCTAACTTTGTTCCGTCCCTGAAGCCATACACTAATAATATGAATTTCCCTTGAATCTCTTTAAACCTAATCATACATGCTCACAAGAGTATATTCTCTTTAGTTTATCATAACAAAAACCATAAACATGCTTCACATCAACCACATAACATAAAAAAGAAAACAATGAAAAATAGACAAAATAGGACATTTGGCGCTTAACGCCATTTGCCTCCCAAAAGCTGACGCTCAACACTAGCATGCCATCGCTCAACTCCTTGGAGCCAAAATGCTCCCAAACCTACAGTGGTCACTGGCGCTCAACGCCACCTAGACAACGCTCAATGGCAATCAACTTGTAAAATGTGGTGCTTAATGGTGAAACCTGCCGCTCAACACCATATCAGATATCAACACATGCATTTTGTGGGTTTTGGGCAATCTGGACCTGTTTCATAGTTCAAATTGGTAATCCTCTTTTAGGTATTGGTCCATAACAATTTTTAAATCATAGTAGTTGGTACCAATTTGATCAATGACTTAGATTTTCACTTTTCTCCAATTATCACAAGGTCAAACAAACAAACATTCACAATTGATCAAGCAATTCAAATACTAAAATCATTCATACTAACAAAAATAATCACCAATCTCAATCAATCATAGATATGCAAAATAACCATTGCTATCAAACTCACGCACATAGATAATAACTAGCTTTTCTTACCTAACCAAGCAACTCACAAGACCCAAACAACTCTAAGAACTCCAAACTATCTTAAACTCCACAAGATGCTCTATCTACACATAAAAATATCACAAGAATGATTAGGACCTATTATTATGATTACTGATAAGCATAAATTCATATTGATAATTAGAAAGACACATCTAAGTGGACGAAGGCTCACATGCAAAAAAACAAAACTAAACCAAGAAAAATGACTGAAATTCAACTTATGCGGACGAAGAAACTGATTGATCTAAATTGAAGAGCTCACTGCGAAAATCACTCATATGGTCTCAGATCTTCAATCAAGCGAATAAAAGATGAGAACCCTTAGAGAGAAGTCAGAGAACTCCAAAAAATTGATTTCTAGATAACTAATATGTTTTAAAATAATGAAACTCGTTTATACCAATTCTATTTATACTAAACCTTCTAGTATTAAAATAATCGATTCTCATTATTTTTAAATCAATATTACTTTTAAAATGCCATTCTCTAAGAATTTATGGACAATATCTTACTTATTTCTTTAAATAAATTATCTTTGATTTTAACCATTTATTTAAAATAAAAAATCTTGTTTTTAATTATTAATACTCATAAAACATGTTTAAGTAAGATTTTAAAGGTCTTAAAGTGTATAATAACTTAAAAGTCACTATACTTGATGTTGAAACAAATGTTAACCTTATTTTTAAGAAATATTATTCAAACTATGTAAAATTTACAAAGAATAGCACAGAAAATTAAAAGAAAAAAAATAAATGTAATTTATTCCAATTTATGGTGGACTAAAGGGAGAGGGTACATAAAGGTATGAGAATGATGCGAATGACCTTACACCTTACTTACTGCCACTCTGTCCTTTAATCTCCATTCACTTGTCCTTAACTTCATGTCAAGAGATGCCACCCATTTCTTCTTTACCATGTAACTTATTTCATTTGTTTCTATGTTTTTGTCCTATATAATAATAACGTAACATGCTCCACTTCAAACCAATCTATTTCATGGCCAACACACACTACACAAAAAAAAGAGAGTCCTGTTTATCATAATAATAATTATTAATTATTATTATTAAAATGGCTCATGCATGCTCAATCAATAATAAAAATATATAGCAAGAATTGGAAAAGTTGACTGCTCGAAAAGTTTACTAATCTTGTTGAAAATAAGTAATAATCGTTTAAGCATTTACAAGATATATATAATGATTAATTTAGATATCAATTTCAAAAACAAAAAGTTATTGATTACTAAAATAGTTATTATTATAAATAAAAATTTATAATTAATCACTAAATTAATCAGTAATTAATTAGAGATCAATTTAGAAACTAAACTATTTTGGTAGCTAACTTAGGTAACTAATTTTAGTGATTAATTTTCTTTGGTAGCCAAAAGTATGGTAACTAATTTTAAAGACCAATTTAGTAATCAATTATAATTTTTTATTCGTAATAATAACTATTTTAGTAATCAATAATTTTTTATTTTATAAATTAGTATTAAAATTGGTCACTATAATAATTAACAACTTTTGTTCAATAAAATTAGTTACTAAAAAATCATTTTCTTATAGTGATAATAACATTTTACGCTGTCTGTACAGCGGTAAAATCATTAGGAATTACTATAACATTGCATTCTTTGTATTTCCAAGATGCTTCATTGCTAGGAATGTAGTGAATACAAAAGTTGTGCTTCTAAGAACAACAAGAAGCGGGTGTTTATTGTCCGACATATTTCAGAAATGGAATTCTTAGACATGTAATGTTACTTGAGGAAATTTCTGAAGCTAACACTTTTTGGTTTCATCCATTCCTAATAATGAATCTTATTTGGCACTTCACAACGTATTATTCAAGCTCCCTTTCTAAATCTTATATCATATTGCTTAGCTTCAATTTCAGATAAAAATACTAATCATTTTAGTTACTTATCATATTTTACTTTCGATTAAAGTTTATTCCTGTGGGACTAATCTTCAAATGAAATTTTGAATATTGAACTTTTAGCGTGCACCCCTCACTCATTCAGTCATCACAAAGCTCACAAATTTCAATCAATCTTATAAAAATTAATTTTTATACTAAATCAGAACATTATTAATGGAGTGGTGTCGAAGTTTCCTATGGAAACTTCTTCTTATGATGATTTTTCCCAGAAAAAAATAGATGTAAAAAATTACATTATTCGAAGTTCTAATATTATCTGTCTATGTTGGAGGAGATTCCACTATGCTCCGATTGTTACATCCAACATTTTTGCTGGCAAAGGTAACCCTTGTACACTTTACAGCCAAAATCAGTTTATGCAAGTAACCACAAAATATTAGACTTGTGTGACAAAAGATATATAGATTTTGATTTATAATTGATGAGTTTAAAATATGAAATGGAATAAAGAGATAAAGAGTGAACTAAACTAAAACATGATTTATTCTGTACTTTAAGCTAACTTTTCCTTAAGTGTTTGTTGTTGGACACCAAAGAATAAGTTTTATCTCATTTCTTTGTAAAATATTCTAAGCAAGTCTATACATGTTTTTTATTATATTATTATTATTATTATTATTATTTCTTTTGTGGTATTTTTATTTTTTTATCAAATAATTTTAATATTCACTCATAGCAAGGAAGACGTAAAATATTAATATGTCAAATAAGGAAATTTTATTTATTTAATTGAATGTTTTAATATATTTAGTCATAACAGTAAAATAATAATTTAATATAAGATATTTTCATTAGAATATGCTAGTATAACATATAAAATTAAGTTTTAAATTATAAAATAAAAATCATTATTTTTATTTTAAAATTATTTGTTTACAACAGTCAAACAAATTATTAGAAAGACGGTAGATCTTTTAAAAGCATTACATTGAATTAAAATTATAAAAAAGTCTTATGAAACAGTAAAATTTACAAAAAATTAAATTAAGACTTTATAAAATTACTCTCAAAATATTCCAAATAATTATCTTCTTATAAATATATACATGTTTTTCTTTAAATATTTATTAACTTTAAAATTGATTTTTTTTAAGAAAGTCATAAAATGATTGAGATATGATTATTTAAGTACAACAGGTCTATATAAAGTGCATTCCATTGAAGACAGGCCTTGAAACTAGTGTCTTTTTTTAACCTTAAATTGGATAGAATGCTTATTCGCAGTTTCAATGATTGGTTGAATTGGATATTTGTGAATTTTGCAGAAAATATGCCATAAATTTAAAGCTGCTTTGATTAATTAATAATTAAAAAATATCCATCCTATTTGCTATAATAAATTCATTGATTGTTAGTAACAACTGTTTTTGCTTTTGCCTATTGGCACCTAGCCAATGACAAAGAATGATGCCAATAATAACTCTTAACACTTTCTAATTGGATTATTTCATACTCTCTCTAATCACTTCACCTAATCTCCTTATGAAACTAAAAATAAAATTCATGTATACACCATTTACTCAATTCATCAATAAATTAATTCATTTAATTTGTCCATTATATAATAATAATAATAATAATAATAATAGTAACGAGTTAAAATTTTATTTATATATTTTACTAATTCTTATTTATATATTTATTTACATATTAAAATTTTAGGAATTGTTTATATAATATATATATATATATATATATATTATTTTGTTTACATTTATATTTTCAAAGTTGAAAATTATCATTTTTAATTTCAATTACTTAACTACTTATTTATAAATAAAAAGTTAGATACACTCATACATAGTAGTCAACAAGTGTTATTTAAAAAAAGTATAAAAAATTATAGAATAAACATGTTAGAATGATGTTTTGTCCTGTATTATTAAGAGCGTATCTTTCTTCTACTATTTGTTAATAATAAAATTAGAAACTATTAAAATAAAATTACATGGCCATGCTTAAATAAATTTTTAACTTGTAAAATAAATTTTTCTTGATGCTTCACAAGAAAATTTAACTGGTAAAAAGTGTAGCGAAATATGCTTCTCAATCTCCCAAATGAAAGTTTTAAAAACTTAACTTATGCAACTAAAAATATTCAGTAAAATTAGTTAAAGATTGATAAATGTAAAATAAAATGTTTATCTATTTTGTATTTTATTAATTTCAAATTATAATAAAATCTTATAAAGATCAATGTTTTACTAAAAATTAAAATAATAGTTAGAAAATATAAAAAAATACACTAAAAAAATAATAGAATTACCTCCGGTCTAAATTTGTAACTAATAACAAAATTATGTATGTAAATCAAAATTATTAACATAAAAGTGAAGGATATTTTTGTCAACAGAAAAACATTCATAGCAATTATCGACCGTTAAAATCCTTCCATAATTAGCAATGTAAAATAATTTATAAATAAATATATGTTGCTTCAGAACATTATTAATTGTCAATAAATATAGTGATTCAATTCTTTTTCCACGTTTTTCTATCATTATCTATGTTTTTCTCTTATTCTTATCTATCTCAATTAATTTATGAAAATTATGATATTATAGAAAATTTGACACTCATTATTTACTTATGTGCTTTAAAAAATTTAATTATTTACAAATTTTATCGATAAATTAAAAAAACATAATTTCTAAATAGATATATTAATAAATTTTAAAAAAATTAAGTACTAGATAATTTATCAATCAGTTATAAAAAAATTAATTACCAACAAATTTTATCAATAATTTTTAAAAAAATTAATTTTCAAAAAAAAGAAATATAAAGTTGTAATTAAACAAGTAAAATAATCTTAGATAATACTTCATTGTGAAGGTATAACTAAACAAATTAGAGGTTAGTTGTTTGATATATTATACAAACACTTAGTTGACCCCTTAGAGAAAATATAGATTATGAAAGTGTTAGGAAAAATTATTTGATGTTTCAGAAATTGACAGTTTATTTATTTAGGAATAAATAAATTGTCTGAATCTGTATATACTTCCAAATATTTACATGAATCGAAAGGATAACTTTTGAATATAATATTTGAGCACAACACCACACAACTGCTGCCGACACCACTCAATATAATTATTCACATCAAAAACAATAAGACAAACTTCAATTCTCCCTAGAATGCAAAAAAAACAATTATTCCTCTCTTATTGATTATTGCAGATTAAATACTTTTAGAAATAAGAGAAAAAAATAGTGAAATTATAATTATTATTGAATCGAATTAGATTCAAAAATTATATCTTAAAATGATATTACAGATATTTAAAATCTAGAATAATTAAGTTTATTATTTATCATCGGTTATAATATATTATTTGAATTCAATTTATATAAAAAAATTGACATTAGTTTTAATAAAAAACTTTTAGACATCAGATAACTTTATTTTTTAGTGAGAAAGATTGCTTTATTTCATCTGAGTAATTTTTTTTCTTGATTGCTTGAGAAAAGATTTACAAGTGACATTTGATATTAATTTACAATAAATCAATTAATATAACAAACTATAACATCAATTTTAACTTAAAAATTTTAAGTAATAAATTTATGAATTTTTACTTTTATAAATTTTTCATTTTCATTTAATATAAAATTCAAACTTATATTTGTATTCCTAACCATAGTTAACTAACTTCATAAAACAAAAGACCTTAAATAAACCTAGCATATTATACTAGTTTTAACAGATTAGAAGCTAATATGGATCTCAAATTAAAACCCTGGAGTATCATACTTGTTTTAATCAGATCACAAGCTATTATCGACCAACAACTCATTGAAAACCGTGGCTTAACGAATTAATCTTTGTTTTTCTTCAATTTTCATATTTTTTTATCCACCAAAGACCTGCCATTAATTTATAAGGAAATACCGAAAACGTGGTTGATAAAAAAAGTTTGCATGATTAGGGGTTTTCTAGGTTTTACTTTTCAACAAAGCATCCTGGGTTCGATGTGCACATGAGTTGGAATCTGCTTTTAAATTAACTAACAAACTTGCTTTATGCAAAGTGGGACACAAAATGACATGAAACGGGCCCACTACACTAAGATTAAGTGCAGTTATTTCCATCAAATTCACTTCAACTTAAATGCATTCATCTCTTCATTTTTCACACCCATTTTAAATTTGACCAAGTCAAGATTAACACATCAATCTATGCAACTTTCGTTAGCCATCATGATTATGTTCCATATCCTCCATTCAAGTCTAGTTACATAAAGTTGTTCGGATCTAAGTCCGTTTTGAAGTTTAGAGTTTTGTTATAATTTTAAAATTAAAAGGTGAATATTTAAAGTGATTTTTACTTCGATTTTTAAGTTATGTAAAATGATTGAAAGAGGTAATTTTTAATTTGTTGGGTTATATATATTTTTTATATGGTTTATAAACATTAGTACTAGACATATAAGACATTTAACATCACTTTAATCTCAAAATCTTAAAATAATAGTGTTATGGGTTTTTATTCTTTTATAGTGTTTAACTTTGTGTATTTTATCCGATGTGTGACTTTGACTGACACTTGAATCGTTGCTAACATGGGTGACAAAAATGATAATGCTGATATTTAACTTCACCTACACTTGCCGTGAGGTAACAGCAATCTCAAGTTCGTAATATTATTAACTGGGAAATGTGAATTAAACGAATGTTTCTACTTTACTGTACAAAAAGAAGAACTGAAAACCAGTTCATTTCACTGGTTTATTGTTACTCTACCCAAAAGTAGCATGTGGGAACCACTCTGACCTTTCTATACACCAAAGGATTTACCAAAAATTTCTGTCTCTATCTTTGTATAATTACGTATTTAAAGTATGTTTATGATCATACTGAGATTTAGATCAAATCAACTTTTTTTCCTACTAATTACTATATAATTCACATGCACGTCATGGCTCATAGGTGGGAGCAGGTAGCCATCGTTAATTTAATTGAACAATGGCTGGCTCAGAACAACTAAAGTAATGAACCAATAGTACACTGTAGCAGGTAAGTTTATTGTTTATTCTAAATTTCCTCTCTAAGATTACATTAAAATTGGAATTACGAGATATTCGGCAAATACTTGATAATATATATGTTAAGCCATCACATACTGTTAAATGTATTTACTCTAAAGATTTGACTATTTTATTATGAACAAGGTAAATTTCTATTATGTAAAAACATTTTGTACAAATTAATCTCGCGTTTAATATGACATCAGTGTATATAAAAGCAGATTAAAGCAATGTATATATGGTTCAAAGAGGAAGAATTGGTATGGCATCCTAAGCTTTGAATAACGTATCAACATTCACTATCTTTTAAATTATTAACTAAAATCATTTGACGTGTGCTGAAGTATTCAGAAATTCAACTATGAGAACTTGCTATGTTTGTCCTATAAGGGTGCATCCAACTAATCATTATTTTATTATATACAAGATGCAATTATTACATGCAAATGGATAGTAAAGTGCATGTAGCATCACCTTATGGCACATGTTAGTTAGCTGCATGGACCATCTCTATGATTTGTCATATTTCTTGCAGCCTAACCTCAAGGACTATAAATCACTGGCCACTGTTGTGGAAACAGCAGCAGAGAGAAATGCAATTTCCTCTTTCAAGAAGCATCTGAGTGTCACATATATATATTGTTCATACTATATTTAGTCACCAAGCTTCTTGGATTTCTGCTAGCTACATGAAAATGGGAAGTCACTTCAGGTTTTTGAGTCTTTGCCTCTTGGCATTGGTTGCATCAACTCATGCTCAACTTCAATTTGGTTTTTATGCCAAGAGCTGCCCAAAAGCTGAGCAAATCATCTTGAAGTTTGTTCATGAGCATATCCACAATGCTCCTTCTCTAGCAGCTGCATTGATCAGAATGCACTTTCATGATTGTTTCGTCAGGGTATGTGGTTCGATTAATCTATAAGCTTCTTTAATTTTCACATTACAATGTACTATGTTGGGTCAAGGAGGTACCTAACATGAAGCATTTCAGGGATGTGATGGATCAGTGCTACTAAACTCAACAACCAATCAGGCTGAAAAGAATGCTCCTCCAAATCTCACTGTCAGAGGCTTTGACTTCATTGACAGAATAAAGAGCCTTGTTGAAGCTGAATGCCCTGGCGTGGTTTCTTGTGCTGATATCCTAACTTTGGCAGCCAGAGACACCATTGTAGCCACAGTAAGTGCTCAATTTTTATCAAGAAAGCTGAAGTATAAGCACAAGAGAGTTCTGGTTCATTTATACCTGACACTTCCATTTTGATGACAAAAAATGACTCATTATGGCTTTCAGGGTGGACCCTTTTGGAAAGTTCCAACAGGTAGAAGAGATGGGGTAGTTTCTATCTTGGAGGAAGCCAGAAATAACATTCCTGCTCCATTTGACAACATCACCACCCTGCAAACACTCTTTGCCAACCAAGGACTTGATTTGAAGGACTTGGTGCTTCTCTCTGGTACATTTTATCAAACATTTCCTAAACAATATTGTTGAAATGTACAAAAATATCCGAAAGGATCGTTTAGTTTATAGGAATTTGCTAATTATGTTTAAAATCTTCAGTAATTAATGGCCAAGAGTTCAATTTGTTTCAGGTGCTCACACAATTGGTGTGGCTCATTGCTCATCATTATCAAACCGCTTGTTCAACTTTACTGGGAAGGGTGATCAAGACCCTTCACTGGACAGTGAATATGCTGAAAATCTGAAAACCTTCAAGTGCAATGACATCAACAAGTTGAATACCACAAAGATTGAGATGGACCCTGGAAGCCGCAAGACGTTTGACCTTGGTTACTACAGACAAGTGATTAAGAGAAGGGGCTTATTCGAGTCAGATGCTGCATTGTTGAATAATGCAGTTACTAAGGCTCAAATCATCGAATTGCTTGAAGGGTCAGTTGAAAATTTCTTTGGTGAGTTTGCCAGCTCCATTGAGAAAATGGGAAGAATTAAGGTGAAGACAGGGACAGAAGGAGAGATCAGGAAGCATTGTGCATTTGTAAATAGCTAAGAATCTTGTCTTGTTCATGAATCAACAATCCTGGTAAATCTTGATAATTTGTTTTTGGGTTTGGTTATTTATGCTATGCCATGTGGTGTCTACAGATAAAAGACCCTTATGACATGGTTGTTGTACTTTTATGTGTGTTGGAATAAGTGGGTTCATAGTCATTCTTGTTTCAAACTTTGCTGCTAGATCTCTTCTAATAAGCAGCAGAATTTAGAGGGGATTTACTGTGCTGCACACAGCAGAGTTTATGTAATTTTGTGTAGTTTTTTTTTTTTTTCTATTGATGTACTTTTTCACTGTTATTGTTAATTAAATGCAATTTTTGTTGATGATTGCTTATTTATTTATTTATTTCAAATTATCCAAACTATGCAAACAAGGGATGTGAAAGAGCATCCAAGCAAAAGCAACCCGATCCCATATACTAGTGAAGTTGTATTTTATGAAAATTATTTATTCAGGATCTGAATTTTGCTTGGTTATCGATTAATTGATTATTGATTATTGACTAATAACATTTATCACTTGGTGAAAGAACCCACATGTTTTTAAGCAAAAAGAAATCAAACTTTGTTATCCAATAATTATTAAAGTTAAGATAAAAAGAAAATGGAGATGTGAACATTACTATTATTACTATTAAGATAGTTCATTCTTATATTATAAATTGAATTTTCTATTTAAAACGCGAAGATTTTTTTTTTTTCACAATGCATGATTCTATTATTTAACACTTGTTCATATTTTCAAAAAAAATCCCACTTTTAACCAAGAACTTGAAATTTTACAACAGCAATTTCTGAATTATTTTAAGTCACAATTAAAATAGTATTCAGGTAATCAGCGTGTAAATAATATTCCTGTTACGTTAACAATCATTCATAATTTTTGTTTATAGACAAAAAAACACAATATATGTTGAATGCATTGCGACTGTAGTTTTTCTATTTTTCAAACAGAAGTAATTATCCCACTAATGGAAAGTTCTATATGGCAAAGTATAGATATTTTTATTTTGAGAACATAACAAATAGTACCCACAAGTTTTAACATAAGTATATTCAAAATTATTCATAGAATTTTCCAATTTTTGACTTTATAAACTTCGGTTCCAATAATAGACTCAAATGCAGCAGCCAGTGAAGAAATCATTATTTAATCTTGTGATAGAGACTCTGCTTTATCTTTCTGCCAATTGTTTCTACAGATGTAACATGAAAGAATTGGTGTAACAAATGTGGCATGCAGACAACTATGGACCTTTTGTTTGAAAGGACTCAAATTTCAAGACAGAAACAAAAAGCTCCTAACAATTGTTCCCTTTCAATTCCATTCTCCTCTTTTCTTAGCATATCAACTTAATCACATTTGAGGATTCTGCATTAGTTACAAAATTATGGTTCTTCTTTAATGCACTTTGGACACCTGCATCTGAAACCATAATCTGCAAGAGATGCCTGTCTCTCCTCATATGGAAGGTCCTCATCAACATATGATATGGTTATCTGCAAGTCCTTCCATGTGTTAATCAGTTGAACATGACAATATATACAAAAAATTATAAATTTAATGTGGTAATTCCATATATGCTGTCTCTTTTTTCTATAGCTTGGTGCCATAAACATCCTTGTCATTTGGGTAGTATAAAAAAACAAATTCCCATTAAAATCTCCTGGTAAAAAAGTTAATTGCCTGCTAGATATTGGTATTAAGTATACACCAACCTCTTCTCCTTTACGAATTAAGCTCTGTGCAATTATAGTTGCTTGGCCATCTTTATCCTGCATGCACAATATGTAAGGTTTTAAAGATAAATCTTGATTATATTTAATGTCACACAAAATTACAGCAGAGGTAAGGAAAAATGCCTGTATTTTTTCAAGGTAAGAAAATCATGTTCTGATAGTACAACAAAACATGTTGAATCCAATAGAGATGAATTTAATAATGTCACAAACAACAAATAACTAGCTGAGTATGCCCTCAAGTCTGAATCTGCGTTGTTTAAGTAATTGTTATAATAAGATTAATATTAGAAACAGACCATGACTAATTAACTATCTAGTAAAAGTCAACTCCAGGAAGGAGAATTGTCCTAGTTGATGAGTAATTTAGCCATATTCTTGGGTTATGTGAGCTATCAAAACAATATTGTGCAAGTAATTTACAATAGTTTGAAAAAGCAACATGCTTAACTAACGGAGCAAGCATGAAAGGAGAACTTCAACCAATTAATGAGCTAGGGGATTCTGTAAATACACATGGCAGGCACATGTATAAAGGGAATTCTCATTTTTCTTTTTCATGTTAAAGTTAAAACAGATTCATGATAATAGATGTGTAACGCCAAAAAACTTACTCTAATCATAATCACTGACATCAAATGAAGTAAAAAATGCAATGCAATCAACTCAAACCAAATCAAGTAGTAAATAAGATAAAGCTCGTTTTGCCCCCACGTACCTCATCTCTTTTGAAAGCTTTGGCATTAGGACAACATGAATGGTTCATGCAGCTTTGCAAAGGAAAAAATGCAGTCCCTAAAATAACATTTAACAACCACATAGATTTATCACTCAACATTTAAAACTAAAGATCAAAATGAATGAGGATATACACCACATAGGTAGAAGGAAAATGATACACAGAATTGAAATTGAACTATATTATTAAATAGCTACATTCTCAGGGTATTTGAGCGACCCTGAAAAGACAAGCTATCAGTTCCTTGCTTCAAACCTACTCCTTCTATCATAGATTCTGTTTATTGGAAGTATTATAATAAAATTAGTACCTTCGCAACAAATAGAATAGTCTTCACCAAGTGCATCCAGAATAGGTTGAGTAATTTTCTCAGCCTCTTCCTGCCATTAATGTCAGAAAAAGAGTAAAAAGAACTAATTCTTTTTTGGATGATGTAGTAAAGCAAGGAGAAATAAAGCCAAACCTTGCTAGGATGTGTCAGATCATCAATGTATAAAAAGTAATCCTCCACCGGAGAAGCCACAACCAAATCACTGTCAATATAAACTTACGATTGTATCAGTATGATCCAAAATTTAAATTATAATTTCAGTGCTCAGTTTACTTCAATGGCTACACCTATAATGCAATATTCAAGCATTAATTTAATGGAAGCAAACAAGAAATAAAATATGGCTAGGAAGAATAGAACTAAAACAAAGCTGCACACAATAAGCTCTTACAGATTATTCAGCTCAAACATGCCGATGATTTGCCCATAGATTTCAAGGGAGAATACTGGAAAGCGTCAAGGATTAAGCCATTTCGAGCTAAAGTTTCAGAAAGAAAAATGAACTACACATAAAGAATAGATCACAAAATCAGTATGTGTAAGGATACATGGCTCACATTCCTTGTCAAATATGGCTGCCTTAAGAAGTTGTAGAGACTGAAACATCAAAATAAGATGCATAAAATTAGTTATACAATAAGCATAAAATCACTGAATGTATCATTTCCTACCATGCACTTTGAAGAATCTCACCTCAAATGCCAACTCTTTGATTTGCAGCCTGAACGAAGCTTCGTCAGAAGAATCCACATCATCTGGCAAAGCAATGCAATCCCACCACCTACAAATAATTCGAAATGACTTGTCATTCATAGTTCAAATAAAATCATACTCCAATGTTCAACATCAAATGGAACAAGCATTCTCTTCCCGAAAGTATCATATGTGAATGATAGTTACACTAAATTAAATTCTTCATTAGAACAATGAGGTTGATATATTGTTAGATCAGTTTTACTAGGTTGTTTGTTGGAATGAGAATTATACTTGCATGAAACAGTGATAGAAAATCAAAGTTTTATAAAAGACCTAATTCACTCTCAACAGATTGATAAAATGAGTAATTTAACTATAGATCAGAAAAGAAAATATCTTGGATTTTCTCCAGCTCAACTCAATGAAGAGTATACAATTTCGACAACCCAACAACACATGAATATGTGATGTAAAATATATATTAAAAATATTTTAGAAACCTTTATTGCTTGAAACCGTGGTGCAGTGTATGCCAGGAATCATGCATATATGTCAAATACTTTTCCTCAAAAATTTTAATAATGCAGTAGGAAAGTATTAGCTTTTGTATTAAGGCCTCGTGTAGGCATGTAAAATTAGTAAGTAACAACCTTCTCTTGTGTCCCATTGATATAGGCCTCCAAGCTTCAAAAAGAAGAGATACACTACGGTGATTTGAAACACAGGATGTATCATGTTTCACTTGTTTTTCAAGACTGGCTGCTTTTAACTTGCGATATCTTAATATGGTTGAAGAAATAGCCTAGTCACAAAGTCCAACAAGGCGTCAGATAAATAGAGAAAATGTATGCAAGACTGGTGAAAATAGTTTATTTCATAAGTTAAGCATCTAAAACTACAGACATGTATATGTTTAATGTCAAATTAAAGACCAGCTTAGACAGAACAAAAAGATATATGTGATAGATAAAAGGAGCACAAGATTTTGAGGAACAACACTGTCTCATGAAAGCAAATTTTTTACAAGAATGTTTTCTATTTTATTTGATAGATATGTTAGCATTTACCAAACAGCACGTACTAATCCTTGTTGAACTCTAATGACAATAATACCTGGTATTGTTATCAGATATTTGTGCATAAACAGCATACATGTGTGTGTGCATTTTTTCAAGCAGCAATACATAAGAAATTCAGAGAAAAATTAAACCTCACCTTTGCTGCAAGTATGAATATATCATTTGTTTCTGGGAGAAAAATGAAAGATATATATAAGCAAGAAAGGAAAAAAAAAAAGAACAAATTTAGAATGTTTAAAATTATTCACCCCAATTAGGAGTCTTACCATTAGCATGTTTGATGAATTTAAGGAGTGCCTCTCTACGAGCTGGATCACAGCTCTCACCAGTACAGAGTAGCAAATGGGAGGATTCCCAATCAGCCTCTGCACATGACATGCTACAGGTATTGACTACGCCATCAGAAGAGATTATATCATACTTCAAAACACAAAATGTGCACAACAGATATCACAGTAACCATGGGAAGCTAAAGTTAAGAAAATCCATCACATGGGAAATCTTTTAAAGACCACATGAATAGAGCCACATTGTGCTGTTTGTAAAATTGGGCACATAGAACGTTGTGCAAATCTCTAAGGAGTCCAAGTCTTTTCCTTTTTTCAATCTAATGGACCTTGAAAAGTTTGTGAGAATGGATAAAAAGTTGTCTGAGACTCAGTAGGCCAGAACTGTTAGTGCTTGTGCAGTATTTGTCTTTATGTAGTTATGTAGCCAATTACTTATGTACATAAGCATAAGTAATTTTTTTGTGCGCACTATTTCTGAATTTATGCAGTTATTTAGACAGTTATAGAATGTTATGACAGATAGTGTGATGGTTTAAGCGTATGAAGCTAGGGGGAGGTTGTTTGTTGGGTAGTTTAATTAATTGCTGAATGCAGAAGGAGGAGACTCCTTGTTAGGGGGAAACATGTCCTGTCTATGTCTACAATCAATTTTACTCTTAAATAATTAAATGAAAAGAAATTTTAGCAAGTCTTCAAAGTAATCATTTATTCCTGCTGCTTGGCTTGGCAGTAAAATTTGACAAAATAAAATCATTGTATATACTCTATTTTTCTCCTTCAAGCAACCGTAGTGTTACCTGCAATAGTAAGCTTCTCCACATCCACCAGGGCATGGAACAGCCGGCAACAAGGAGAACTTCTCGGAGCAAGGCAACACCAATTGGCCATTCATTAATGATTCCACAACACCCTCAGGAAGAGGAACCTTAGTTTTGGAAATCCCAGAAGTACATTGCTCAGTACTCTCTTCTTCATCAGATGAATCCATTCCTTGGAAGTGTTGTGAAGAGTTTCCGACATCACATCCATGACTCTCATTGGCCCTTAGTTGCTTCATGTAGAGCCTCCTTCCTATTTGAAGTTCAATGGAACCAATAAAACGAAAGCAGAAACTACAGACCAAACAATCAATCTGCAAAGCATGGTAGACAATAAGGGACAGAAACAAACATCTTTAATTTGAGTACGCAAGAACAGAAATAGTGAAAATAAAACAAACCTTGTTGAGGGAATGTTGAACCCCTACAAACATGGGGTCCTTCAGAACAAGTTTTCCCTCTTTGAAGTCCATGTCTGCATATACACCTGCAATTCTCCAATTGCAGAAGAAGCACATAATGTAAAACATCTTAAAACAAGAGCAATAATTTACATGGTCATTGAATCACAAATCGTTTTTGTTGATTTTTTTCCGAGTCACATGTACAGTTATTTCTAATTGGTTTATACTTCCTAGCGCAAAACTTGCATACAACTTCAACTCATAAAACAAATTGAAAGAAGAAAATATATAAATTTAATAGCTTTTGATGCGAAAATAATAGAAATACACGCTTCTCGAATTACTGAAAAAAAAAAAAGAAAAAACCTTTTCCAAAGGTGCCATCCTGTTTGACTGAGATACCAGTGCACCCTCTTGAAGACAAAAGGTTGTGATAATACTCCTGAATCAAGAGCAGAACAAAATGAAGAGGGTTGAGAAATGTATCTCATAAATGAATAAATGAATGAAGAGATTACCTGTACTTGAAGAGGTGAGGGAGGAGAGAGAAGAGCAGAGATTTCAGAGGCACACGCCAACCCAATAGGGCAAATGGGTTCCATTGAAGGTTGGAAGAGAGTGAGAGTGTGAATGAGTTGATGTCAGCAACACAACAAGGGTCACAAACACATGACGGCGCTCAAAAACCACATAGTACCAGCCATAACAATAACAACATAAGGTTTTAATTTAATTATTGGCGTGTTTTGTTCAATGTCAAAATACCAGTCTTTTTATGTTGCAAATAATATTATGTGTAGGAATAAGAAACACTATATTTTTATATTCTTTAATATACTAAATTTTTAATTTTCCATACTTTACAGTTGTTTTTAATTTGATTTGTATATTTTACGGTAAATTCTTGACAATTTCATGCAACAATTTCGACACCCCGAAAGAGCCTTGAAAATGATCGGTGAGTAAAGAACTAAATTGCAAACTTACTCTGCGAAATGGGCCAATAAAAACAGAGTATTATGTATGACGGTAAAAAGAAGATTAAGAAAAATATTTTCAACTCAATTTCATTGAGACTTCTTATAAGGCAGTCCAATTTATTGTATTCTTTCTTCTAAACTATCTATTTCACGATAACAATTTTAACACAATAACTCAGTATGTTTATGTTTTACTTATTGCCCAAGAGTTTTTCTTTTCATGTGTCTTAGGCAAAAAAGTATTAAAGATGTATAAATTATAAGTTTAAATTATAAATATTATGTTCATGGTTGAGTTTTTTCTTTATATAGTAAAGGTGATTACTTTTATGAAATCAAATATAAAATTTAGTATAAATGTTTTTTATTATTTAGGACATATTATTTATTTACATTATATAAATAAAAACAATCCTCATTTTATTAATGTCGTTTTATAAAGTTAAATTAAAGTTAAACTTTACTATTTTAATACAGTACCAGAATGTATTTTTGTTTTCCTCTACTTGATAGCTTTTTTTTACGTAACACCTCTATGACATAAATATTAGGCTTAAATACCTTTTTTGTCCTCATTTTCGTAGTGTTTGTTGGGGATGGTCCTCATTTTGACAGAATGTTTAAAATGGTCATCATTTTTACCGAATGTTTAAAATGGTCCTCATTTTCGCAATTCGTGTTTTATTTGGTCCTTTTCTGTAACGCCGTTTAAATCATTAACGGAACATTGTACAGGTGGCGCGATTTGTATTAGGGTGTGTTACGTGTACTGTACAGGTGTGGTAATTAGATATTTGGGGATAAATAAGTGAGCTAGGGTTTTGGTAAGGAATGTTTGGGCAGTTGGTGAGTTTTGACAATCTTGTTCCTCCATTCCCAATTGGTGTTGTTGTAATCCTCTTCTTCCTGCAATCCCATTATATAGGTATGTTACGATCTCAATCTTCTTCCTTTACCTCTGGTTGTAATCGTTTGAGGCAACCGTGTTGTATCACTTCGTGCACCGTTGGTGGTTCAACGAGAAATGGATTAACCCTGATTTGTAGCTGCGGAGAGATGACAGCTTTGAGGATGGCAAGAACTCCAAAGAATATTGGTAGAAAATTTTGGGTACAATCTGTTTTTATTTGTGTGTTAATAATAAATTGGTTTTAATTTTTGGTTTATTGATTTACAAAGTGGTGGTTCCAATAATGTGGGCTGCAACTTTTTCAAAAGATGGTGTTGATGAAAAGGATGTCATCATCATGGCACAAATGAGGCAGATTAATGATTTGGAAAAGTCATTGAAGGTTGCTGAGAAAAGGCTGCAATTAGTAATAGGGTTCACTTGTGTTGTTATTGTATTATTCGTACTGTTATTGTGTGTAATCTTTTAAAGTCCAATCTATTTTGTACTATTGTTAAATGAAGAAATGAGTTAGTTTGATTATGTTGATATTAGTCCCAACATGTTCAAAATAATGACATCTTAATCTGAGCATTAAATGAATAAATGAATTAGTTTGATTATGTTGATATTAGTCCCAACATGTTCAAAATGACATTTTAATATGAGCATTGAAGTAAGTGATATTGATTTAAGTTTGGGAAAAATTAAATTGATCTAAGTCTGGAAGAAGTTAAATTCATAACATTAATTCATCCTCATCAAAATGCACTACATCAGTGTTTGGCAAAAGTGAAATTGAACGAAATTTAAGGAAAGTCAAAATGCAATACATCAATAATGAATTCTACATCATAAATTCCAAACAATAACTAAGACGTTTGTAGCTGCTATCATGGCCTCCTCCTAATCTGTAATTTCATCATAAACTGCTGAGATGGTTCTTCTGGTGTTGGTAGTGGTGTTGTTTGACTCTCCACTTCATTCCTTGGTGGTTGAGTTGTAGTCTATCAAGGACCTTGGAGCAGATGTTTCCTTCAAAAGTTGTAACCTTTTTTCTCTTAGTGGCCCACCTTTCCATTAAATAAACTCTGATTTCCTCGAGCATGGTGATTATGGGTTTGCATTAAATCAAGTATTTGTACAGTAGAGATATCTTGGAGGTATAACAATAAGGTATCTGTAAGTATCAATATTTAACTCTTTAATTGTTAACATCACTCTTTCCCAAACTCCCTGTGCAATGATAAGATTATTAGTACTTACAACATTAAACAAAAATTAATAAATTGAACATATATTAAACATACCTTTTGTTGGTCAGACATAAAGGTCAATTGTCCCACACACGTCAATACCTCCAAGATCACCACTAAGCAATTCCAAGTTTCTTTGTTTTCAACTTTCACAACAGCATACGCAGTAACTGATCATTAGCACTCACCTCCGTATTTTCCTTTTAAAAAAAATCAATTACAAATAAAATAATGGAGACCATTACACCAACACCGACAACCGACAAACAAACCAACTAAAATAATATCCCACTGAACCCCACCTACAGACACAAACTACACAACATCATGGAAATAATTTAGAAACCATGCAGAACATCACAACAATCGAAAGACAAACAAACCCCAAAATAGAATTACGAAAACCCTAACACATGAGCAAACACAACCCAAGAAACCCTAAACCCACTTACCTCGTTGATGATGATTAATTGGAAAATTGAAATGAAGAGCGCAACTGCAATCCAATGATGAAATAACAAGTATTAGTTGCTTCCTCTGCAAATCCGAGCTCAAGAAAGACGAAGATGAAGAAATTTTCCTAATTGCAAAATTTCCCCTAAATTAAAAAATAAACGTTAATTAGCCATATGTACAGTACACGTAACACACCCTAATCCAAACGGTGCCACCTGTACAATGCTCCGTTAATGATTTAAACGGCGTTACAGTAAATGATCAAATAAAACACGAATTGCGAAAATGAAGACCATTTTAAACATTCGGTAAAAAAAAAATGAGGACCATTTTAAACATTCTGTCAAAATGAGAATCATCCACAATAAACACTGCGAAAATGAGGACAAAAAAGTATTTAAGCCTAAATAATAAAACATATAATTTAGTAATGTGAAAATACTTATTTGTGTATAGCAATATCACGAAAATGGTTAATTCATACTCTTATATATCATGTCTCAACAGGTTTATGAAATTATACAACATAAACTCTTTTGTAGGATTCCACATGTTTCTGTAAATTGGAGCTAATGAAGACCACTTTATGCTTAAAGTTAAGATTTCCTTTGACTAATGTTAGGATTGAGATGAAAATATACTTCATAAACTATGTATATTCATTGGCCTGTGTAGTTTATTTTAATGATATCAAATAAACTATGGTGTTATTTGAGCCATGCCATTGATTTGTATTGGCCGTGAGGTTTGTTCTGGTTACCAAGTATGCATAAGTTTCATAAGTGTACAAGCAAGAATCAACAAAGTTGTTTCATAGCCACTGTGACATTGGGAGGATAATTAGCGATGTGAATCATCGTAATGAAACATGATAAAATACAAACATCCAGTAAAACTTGCTGCCTTGCCAGTTTAAAATGTCTGGATGGGATACAGTGTAAGGCACAAATTTCAAACCAAAGAGAAAAAATATTAAACTTCTTCTTGAAAGCATCTTCATAAGGTCTTTCACCTAACTAGAGCGAGAACCTTAAATCTTCAATAAAAAAAAAAAAAAAAAAAAAAACTAACTTTGTTCTCATACATCTAGAAAAAACTGAAAAAAAAAAACTTGTTGTGAATGTGAAAACCAAGATGCACGTAGGAACAAACTAGGAAACATTTATGAATAACATTTGATCTTTAGTGGTTTTAGAGTCATATGGATCCAAAGAACTGTTCCAGAGATGGAGCACTGAACACATTTGCAGCAGTTCTTTCGGCTTTATAAGGAGCTACATGAAGTTGATACTTGATAAACCTCTGCAACATAATTCGTTGTTGATAGTTAGAGGATAAAATTAAGCATGGTGATACTGTTGCTTCAACAACAATAATAATAGTATCAATTATCAGAGTCTAAAATTAACTTGATGGATAAAGTTGAGATGTATATATATAGCAACATACAGCTAATTGAGAGACAATTTCAGGATTTGAATCAATATGCCAGTCAGGTTCCAATTGCCTAACAAATGATGACCGTCCATTCTCTGTGCTGCAGAACAAAACCTGCATGGAGGTGCCAGAGATCAAAATAGAGTACATAAAGTTATTAAGAAACACTAAGCATTAAGTTCAATTAGTGGATACTGAAAGTATTCATATGATATATACAGAAGACAATTGTGTTGCTACAAATCTGTAAGATAATTTTAATAGATTTTGAATAAAAATGAATGAGATACTCCTACGTTGTCCATCAACATATGTATTGCATACAAAAGGATGTTCACATAGTGGAAAATATTTGTTTATATAAAAGAAATGGTTGAGACAGAGCCCAGAAATACCACAGAATAAAGTAATTAAGCTTCACAAAAAAAAAAAAATAGTGTAACTGCTTCATGCTCGTTCTCATACCTTGTCCTTGACCAAACCACCTGAAGTGAATATCCCTGCTTCTTCCAATGCTACAAGAACTCTTTTCTGCAAAAGTAATCCATATATAAAGTGTAAACATTTTAACAATAAGGCATACTACAAGGTGGCAAGAGAGATATTAAAACTAAGAAAAATTTAGTTTGCACCTAATACTAACATCAGTAAGATATGCACCATCTCAACAACTTAACATTAGCATAATGCTATGATGTAAATAAGAGTTAACCCCCACTTTAGTTTCTGCAAATGTAAGTAAGTCACTTTACCTTCTGACTTTCAAACCCTCAAGCTAATAGATAAAAAGTCCTTCACAAATAGTGGAAATAAATTGCTTTAAATAATATTAATAACCATTGTGTGGATATTTTAAATAATCTTCTACACGAAAAATTTAAGAACTCAGCAGAAAATTGCATTTCAATTTATAGGTAAAATAATTTTCTGAACAAAATTTAAAGAACTGACAGCAGAAAATTACATTTTAATTTATAGGTAAAATAATATTCATTTGAAATTAAGGACTAAAATGAATCATGTTGGCCCAAGCAAACTATACAACATATTTGGTTGTACAGAACATTTCGAGAGAGTAAGAAGGTTTTCAACATAGAATGTGAATTGTTAATTAATGCCATTGTATTCAATGGATAAGAGACATTGCGGTACTGGTATAAGCTGACAAATGACACACCTCACTTTCGTCATCCAGAACTCGTTCCATGAGATATAAATCGCAAAATTTTGTTATTTCCAATAATACTTCTAGCACAGAGGATTTCACAGTGGCTTGATTCTGCCAAGAACAGAATGAATCACATTGGTATCTTTCTGGGCATTGATGTCATAAAACAAAAGTATAAATAAAAGGGGACAATTTCACCACCTGCAGTTCCTCTGGAATACTTTCCTCGAGGATCACTCCAAGAAGACGACAAGTTACCTACATAGTACATACACGCATAGGCCATAACAGACGGGAAGCATTAGTCACATGCCAACATTTAATAACTAACAACACTAATGTGTAACAAATGTTCGTCATTTCATTAAGAGTCAAAACCAAATTATAACAAAAAATGTGGCATAAAGAACAAAATTTTCACCTGATTACATAAGAAATAGCTTCTATTTCTAAATAGTTTTATTGGAAACCTAAAATTTTAGATTAAATTGAAGAGTATATATTTTGTGTTGACCATTCAGTAAGGAGATTATCATCAATCATTGAACTTCAAAATTAAAATTGAAAGACTGTTGATGTCATCACTAGCCCACCTCCACCTTAAGATAGACTGCATATTGAGAACCCCTTGTGCAAACCACACACAATAATTACAGCCATTTAATTATCGATCCAAGGGAGATTAGAAAGTGACAGGGGGCACACATTTAATAACAATGGCTAAAGCACTTGACGTCCTCCTTTCATTCAGTTGGTGTTAATGTAAGAATGGATAGCAATAACAACAAAAACAATTTACAACAAACTTCCAAAACCTTTTTAGTTCACACTCAGAATTTCAAAAAGTGATTGCCCAACCCGTGTAAATGTCAAGCAAATCTAATCTGTAAGGCTATGACAAATTTGTTAAGCTTGCATTATATTAAGATCTAAGTGGTTGTCCAAGAAAGAGATTTCTTATCATCACAAGAAACATTGATTTCTATAAGCCCATAACCATAACAACAACAAACTGTGCATGGCATCATTAGTCCACAAGAATAACAGAAAAAGCAAATTTCATTACCTTTCTTCCTTCACTCAACTTCTGCCTAACAATCTGCCCCAAGGTTGGCTGAAAAAGTTGAAGAAAAAGCAAGCTCAGAATTGCCAACCACCCGTAAAGCTACCAAACTTGTCTTTGCAATAATTCCAAAGCATTCATACATTGTCACAACTCCAAAATTGAAAGCCATAAAATCATTTACCTTGTCTGGCTGGAAGAACTCGTCAACAACATTTTGTGCCCTTGAATCATCTGAGGATGAACAAGCATTTGAAGGAACCGCCGCCAAATTCGAATGTGTAGCGACTCCAGGATTGCTAGATGAAGCACCTTGCCGTTTTTGTTGCCTCCGTTGAGTCCCAGAAGGAGATCTCAACAGCCTCCATGTGAAAACAATTGCAACAGCAAGACCAGCAACTGCCCCAAAAGAGCGTATATCCTAATACCAAGCATAGTATTGCCAAAATTATTGGAAAAGACATGCTCAAAACAATTGCCAAAACAATAATTTGATCATTTATACCATACACCTTCACTGAAATAGATAAGTAGCACCAGATACTAATCATTTTCATCTTCCCTGCTCTATTTTTAAGCACCCAAAGTACCGATTTTAACAAACCTATTATGATGCATCAGAAGAAACTTCTTTATTTTTTTCTTTCAATTTTGACAAGAACACAAAAACCACCCCTTTCCTACCCACACCCAACAATAAATAAACTAGGTAAAAAAAACCCAGTTAAGTTTTATCACCAATAAATAAACTTTGGGAGCTAGAATTGATAATTACACAATCCCGGATCACACCCATTCATTCAACGATAAAGGTTCAAAGAAAGCACCCAAATCGAAACTTCAAACAAAGAGTGAATACAAGAAAAGCAGGAACGAATAATTACGAATTAGGCAAGCGACAATTAGCAAAAAGATAAGATTTTAATATCAAATCAGATCCAATCGAAAGACGGGCCGATCAATGAATTTTAAAAAGAGTAAAATTGAGGTTAAAGAAAGGAAGCGAGTACAGAGAGAGAGAGAGAGAGACAGAGAGGGAGAGAGAAAGAGGGAGAATAGAAATACGAGGTTGTGGAGAGAGACAGGGAAAAAATTGGAGATCTTGAAAGTGACGTAAGCTCCGAAGCGTTTGATAAGGTGGATGAGCTCCTGTTTGGAGGTGTCACCGTTGCCGCCGGTAGCCATGGCTCGCCGTCGCCGGAATGCTGAAATCGGAGGGAAAGTCCAATTGCTGAGCGGCGATCAGTGTGAGGATTTTGCAGAGAAAAGAAGGAATGAATGTTGGAAAGCCAAACCCAAACAGATTATTTCTTTGCGTCAACGACCGCTATAAGCTGCCGTCAGAGCTTACCGATTTGCTCCAAATTTCTCAATTTAACGTTCGTTGTTTGGGACAATTACCAAATTTCATGCTCACATTTCTCATTTATTTATTGGAAATGAAATGTATTAAATTAACATTCTTTTTTCTTACAGGAGACTATTTATTTATTTGGGTACAATTTTAATTTGTTATTTACTGAAGTTTTAAGTTTATAGTAAAATCTAGTATTTTAAATGGAATTTTTATTTAATTTGTTGGTATATTAAATACTTAATTTTTATGTTTTTTAGATAATATTTTAATATTTAATTTTTTACTAATTAAATTATATAATTAAAATATTGTCTGACATTATTTATATATTTTTAATAAAAATGCTAAACACCATTTATTATTATATATTAGTTATAATATCATTAATTATATAATATCGTATTATTATATTTTAAATATTTTAAATATTTGAAAAGAAATAAATAAAATAATAAATAAGAAGTTTATATATATTTTTAGTTATTAAATAACCAAACAAAATTGAAATTTGTGAAATCTCATCTAATATAAAATTTTTAATAAATAAAAAAATCAGATATTATATTAAGATAGAGCAAATGGACACAAAGTAGATGAGAATCAACCATTATAGTCAATAAAAAATATATTGAAACAGAAATATCATGGACGCAAATCAATCTCATGTCATAAACACGTCTTAAAACATAACACAGTTTCGATAGAAGATTGATCAAGAGAGCAAAGAAATACATAAGTCAAGTTTTTAAAGAGAGCAATAACTAATATGCATAATTTAAACTGTAGCATCTCAACCATCTTTACAATCACCAAAGGCTCCCTCATCTGCTCACATCATAATTGGTAATCATTGTTAAAAGAAAAGTACTACAAGAAAACATAGCACAAACAAGAAAGGGTAGGCTAGAGATCATTGGAAACTTACACTTATGGTGGCCTCTACTGCTCTATAGAGTCATTATCAATGAGTTTCACCCTACCACACACAAAGTTAGTCCATAATCATCTAAGGTCATTATCATGCTAGAGATTAGAACCTCCTACTACTCTCACCACATGAACCAGTCTACTCTATTTTTAATTTTATTTTTTATCAGCAACCATTCTATTCTATGTGAGTCTGATTGATTCATTAAAATGTTAGGATGTAACCTTATTTAAATCCATAAACCATTACATACATTATTTTATCACCAAAGGAATTTCTCCATGAAATTCTCATATACTCCACATGATATCTCATGCTAAACACATCAAATACAGTTCAAAATACCTTATCATACATGGATAATCACATACTTCATGCTTTTAAAAGGAATTCAACCAACCATAGATTCAATAAGAGAATTAAAACAAGTCTGCACCATTCTCACTTAGGCTAGAAGATCTTGCTTAAGCGACAGGGTCCTCTCGCTCAAACTATAACCTTCTCGTCTGAGCGAGAAGTTGAACAGAAAGCCCAATGAACATCTACGAGTTCTCGCTTAAGCTAAACTTTCTTGCTTAGGCGCTCTCATTTGTGCGAGAATTCTCATTTGAGTGAGAATTCTCATTTGAGTGACAGCTCGCATACTAGCAAATGAGAGTTTTCTGCTATTATTGCTAGGCTAGAGGTTTCTCGCTTGGACGAGAACAACAAATTCTGACTTGCTCGCATATGCAACACCAGGAATCCAAACCAAACAACGAACTAATCATTTTCATACAATCACAAACATCAAACTCGTATTTTAAACATTATTTAGGACCAAGAATAGGCAAGACACTTAAAAGTTTTAAAAAGACCTAGCTTCTCTTACCTTGAAACTGTTACTTCTCTTGACGAGAAGAAAGTCCTAGGTGAAGATGAGCACCACAACTCCAAAGCAGCCTACGAAGCTGAAAAACCAGAGTATAGAGAGACAAAAATGAGGCTCCAAACAAGATCCTATGATAGAACCAAAGCTTCAGAATAAAAAAATAGAAAGAGCACGAAGGTTGGAGATCGACTTACATGGAGGTAAAGAACGTTCAATTTTGATATCTAGATAACTCCGCCACGGTCCCAATTCCAACCTATGTTTTCAACGAATGGTTAAAGACTAAGTCAAAAAGAGTTTTAGTAAAGGTAGAGCTGTCAAAATGGGTTGGAACCCGCGAGCCAACCCGGCTCACCACGGGTTCGGGTCGGGTCGGGTTGAAATTTTTTTACAAATTTCAATACGGGTTGATTTTTGACCCGACTCACCCGGGTTGAACTCGTGGTAAGCCGGGTTGACTCACCAACCCGTAGATAAAAGGGTAACATAAGTATTTTTTATTAAGTTGGTTTTTATATTTGGGTCATGTTAGGTTGTTTTTTTTAGCCAACACATAAATAATTTGTATTTTTTTTAGTTTATTTTATATTTGAATTGTATTAAAGTTTATTTAGATTTTAATTAAAATTACAATTTAGTTTTGACTGAAAAAAATAAAAAAATTATACTTTTTTAATTAATTGAACTCGTAAGTCAACCCGTTTAACTCGTCAACCCGTAGTAGGCTGGGTCGGGTTCAAATTTGTTTGACTTGCTAAAAAGTGAGTTGGGTTGGGTTGACTTACTAAATCATCAACCCGTGGTGGGTCGAGTCGAGTCGGGTCAAGTTACCCATTTTCACATCTCCAAGTAAAGGTGGTAGGGAAGTTGAAATACTTTTAGAAGTAAAGTGACTCTTTTGCCTTTTTCACTTAATTGAGCATGTATATTATAAAAAAAGAAAAATGGATTTTACAAAATTCGTCCATGTTTCAAAATTTTATATATTTTGGTCTTAAACTTTAAAAATAAATAAATATAGTCATTTTAATTCAACAACGTTATTTTGTTATGAAGTAAAAATAATGTTATAGTTCGACACCTAAGCTGGAACACATGAAAATGATGTGAATAGTTTAACATGTCAAAAAGGTTTCATGCAGTTGAATTTGAAGATCAAACCATATAAAAATTTAGAACATAGATTGATTCTAATTTTACATCCAAATTTAAAAATAAAAATATATTTAACCTTAAATAAAATAACAATAACATTACTTTATTAATACAAAAATTAAATGATATATATTTAGTTAAAAAAATACAGATTTTGAATATTTAATTAATAAAATATTAAATATTTAAAAATTTAATTAACAAGACATACTTAGTATTTAATTAAAAATATATAAAACTTTGAAAACTTGAAATTAATTAAGTGATTTTTATTTCATGCAACCAACTATATTTTATACGAGAACTTGAGGATTTTTATAATGTTGGTTTCAAAATTCATATCTAAAATTAGTTGAGAGGTGTGTGTATACTATTTATTTATTTATTTTTAATTATTTGATAACATGTGAAACTCATTGATGTTCAGTGTACTTATAGCTATCTTTTAAACATGAATTGTTTTATATAGCTTTTTATGTAAGTATAACAACTATTTATACTTAAATATGCCAATACAAAATCATATCTTAAAATAAATAAAAATAATAATAACAGTTTTAAGAGAATGAATTTTGACTTAAATTAAAAAGTTGAATCATTACTTTTTTTTTTCAAAAATATAATAAAATATAAATGAAAATAATATAATTTAATAAGCTTTTTGAATAAAGTAAAAAAAAAATGAGAATTGTGAATTATTTCTACAACAAAAGCAATTAATCATCCATATTTGACATGATTATGTCTCATTCTATTTCACAATACCAGTGAGGGTTATTTAAAATATATTAGTTTTATCCCTATATTATATTAGCGTAGTGGTAAAACACTCTTTTATAAATTGTATGAATTACTTGCCGCTATAAATGAAAAATATATAATATACCTTATAATTAAAAAAAAAAAAAGACACAAGAGTGTGTGAGTGAAACCCAACCAGAAACTGTTAAATTTGTTTTTAAATTTCGGCATATTTATTTTCAAGGTCAAACATACAAAACAAAATAACTTTTTTTGACAATAATGAGTTAATAAGACGAAAGAAGACAAAAAATAAAAGCTTCCTACTTCACATAACACTTTTTCTTTAAATAGGTTCGAGACACATGAAAACTTATAATATAACAAAAAAAAATATCTTATTTTGGAAAGAAGATTTTTTTTTTTCCTATTATCTATCAGTCGCAAAACTACTATGGGATGGAATTTTCACTTATCGACTTATTTAGTGAATTTATAAATAAAATAATTATTTTACATTATTATACTATTAAGGTAAATAGTATTTTAGTTTGTACATTACATAAAATAAATTTTAAATTTTATAATAAGTAAATATTTTTAAATACATATAATTATATTGTAATTAAAGATGCATTAAAAAAAGTTTTTAAATAAACAAATATTTTAAATTTATAATGAATAATATAAAATAAAACGTGAAATTAGTTTTCACTTTTTTAAGAATTTGAAACGGGTTGAATCAAACATGTTTGAATTTTCTTCTTAAGAGAAAACTCAACCTAATTACTTATTCAAACCACTCAAATTACCTTTATGTGTCTAATCGATAGAGTAATAGTTGCACTCTTCAAATTATCTATTCTAATTTATAGTATATGACCGAATAATTTTAGTTTAATTCTCGTTAAGTGATAAATTAACTTGTTTAAATATGATTTTAGACCCTGTAATTTAATTCAAAATTATAATTCGTCTTGTGTGAAACTTTAATATATATTGATCTCTAAATTTTAAAAATAAATAAATATAATCCTTTTAACTTAATTACATTAATTTTTTTAGACGTCGAATACATTTTTTAGTAATATTAAATCAAAAATATATTAAATAGTATAAACAACTTCGATAATAACATAAAACGCGATTGACATGTTAGAAAAAGTTAACGGGATTAAGTTACAATGACTAATTCATTTACTTTTTAAAATCTAAAAAGACAAGAATGTATCGATATTTTAGACAAAAATAAATTCCAATTGTGGGATAAAATTCAATAACTAAAATCATATTTGATCCTAAATAATTTGATATTTGAAATTCTTATTCAACTTAAATTCAACTTCAAGCTCCTTTTCCAACCATTCAGCATCTTTGTTAACTGATCGAAAGAAATCCGATAGTGAAAAAATTGGAACAACATGTAAGAAATTCCTAATTTGATCGCATACAATATTAGGTTTCAACTCTGTCAAAATGTACTGAACATTCAAATTTTTCGATCAGGAAAATGTAAACAGTATACCCTTTCCAACACAACTTTTTTATTAGTTAACATTTATTAAAAACTGTGAAATTGAAATTATATAAATTATATATAATGAGTATCAGTAAAATTTGTATTTTTTTAATAAATTTTAACTTTTTTGTGTATGAACATGATCTACTAGTGTGTGAAAGTTTTGTTTCGAATCAATCTAACTCGACTCAGAAGTGAGTAACTCCTATACAAGGATTGTTTCCATTAAGGAATTCATAAATTTTAATTAAGAATCTTATGGTAACATTGCTATTTGAAGAAGAACAAGCTTTCTCTAGAAATGAAAAAGAGAGAAAAAGTAAGATAACTGTATTTTTGTGGTGAAAGCCATTGATACAGTTGGTATGACTGATATGATACATCAGTCTGGTACTGTTATTTTTTCTTTTGCAGGAGGCAAAAGGTATGAGAAGCTTTGACATGGACATGAGATAGAAGAAACGAAATTGGGCCAAGAATGATCCAATTACAGGAGGGTGTGAAGATGAGGGGTATGGGGCCCAAAATTGACCAGAAACAACCAGCGATGATGTCAGTGTACAATTTGTGGTGGGGAAGGGCTGTGTTTATCTTCAACGGATATTTCAGCCTCAAGGTCTTCCATGGCCTTTGGTGTCAATGCCCTTTCAATCTTCATGCCTGTGCCATTCACAGCCATTTCTTTCTCTAAGTGAAAGCAGTAGCTCTCAAATACACCAGAGCTTACAACAACTCTAAAATCCAACAGAAAGAGTAGCTCTAACTCAAGCTTGTTCAATTCACCATTGCTCACTCCTCCTACTCGAGCATAAACGGCGTTGTTATAGTGTCTACAACTCACAAAAGCAAAGAATGAGGCACAGTAATAGACAACCGGAATAAAGACAATAAAACTCATCTTCATCATCTAAGGTTTAGTTTTCCAGAATACGAAGAAACACAAACGTTGCATGAAATCATATAATAAGTAAATGTGAGTGTGAGTAGGAAGAAATGGTGCAGGGACTCACTCATCATCGAGCATCTTGGAAGCGACCATGACACTGGTTACTAGCAGCCTGTGCACATTCAAGGATGTGACAAGGGAATCAGGGTGTCTATGTGTGAGCCTGTCTATGTACACATAGCCAACCACAAAACACGAGGGGCTACAGTTAGTGTACTTGTATATCCTCTCCAAGTACTTGGGTATGCTTATGCTTGGTGCTCTTACGCCATGGAAAGTATTCAAGCTGTTACCGAGTCTTACTGAGCCACAGATCAGTCCATTTTGCTGCTGGTTCAGGACATCCACAAGCTTTTCATTGCGAGCTACCAGCTTCTCTAACATGGAAGACAGGACAAAGAGCACTCTGGGCAAGTTCAGTTCCGATAAGGTTGTTTCCGGCAGCAGCTGCCGACCGTGGTTGTTGCTGTATTCACCTGCTGTTAACATTTAGGTAATCTCTTGGTGGTGTCGGCAGAGGTTCTTATATAGTAGATGCCCATTGCTACTGTACTATTTGAGTGGTTAAAGACTAAAGGGGGCGTTAGTTGCAGCTCTGTTCGTTATCCAGTTAGGGGAAACCACTCAGACTGTATACCTAACGTGTGTGGCTCTACCACAAACGAAATATTAGGATTGCGATTGAAAGTTTAGCGTCCTTTACCTTGTAAATCTCGAGCCACTAATATTCTTTATCGAGGGACCCCACCCCACCCTTGGGCTGTCACAGGATAAAAACAAGCCATGCACGAGAATACAGCCTGGCAACAGAAACTTTACTCGCTTGCTTCGCGTGTAAACAAAACTGGAGGTCTATCTTGGTACACCCAAAATACTAGGCCCCTCTGAAGGAACTTTTAGGAGCATAAATGTCGAAGCAGTGACTAAATAATGTTAATTCAGCTTTCTTAATAATAGTTAAATGATAGCTACTGGCCAAAAGGCATGGGCAAAATCATGTTTTGCTAGTGTTGGCTTGTAGAGTTGGTTAAGGATCCGTGATGCAGCCAACTTTTAACCCAGAGAGACCAGTAATAACACTATTATATATTTAAGGTTGTTGCTTTGCCGTTTAACGAGATCACCTTTTATGAACACCAGACATATTGGGGGTGCTACTGGGCCCATAAAAACACCGATGCTATTAACCAGAAGTCTTGCTATACATGATAAAACCGTTGTAGTATTGAACAAGATATTGCAGGAGCACAGTAAGAATGAACTGTTTTTCATTTTTGGTGAACAAAGAATGACATTTAATACCAGGGGTAGCCAAGCCAGTGGAATCATAAGGAATGGAGATCCCCTATCGTCAAAATATTTGAAATATATCTTGTATGATAGTGCCAAAGTATTAGGCATCATACTCTATCTAGACTATACACTGTAGTTAATGGAATGAAGTAAGTTCTCTTCATCGCTTGGGATTTCTTTGGCTGAGAGATGCGAGTGTGATTTGGAATTCGTCTTGTTCCACTCATTTTCAACACGGAAGAATATCCACTGGAAGCGGCGGAAAATCTCCAAAGCAGCAATTATGAACACCGTGAGGTAGTTATGACGAAGATGGGCAGACAGCTTATATGTCCACGTGCAACGCAAAATCAAATTGCTTCCAATCACCCAAAAGTAAACCTGTATGTATATATGTAAACCACTTCAGCACATTGAGAAAGCAATCTGTCTTTGTTTCAGTTCTCCCCTATTACCTTCCTTTTTCACCATGTGGGATTACATAAATTCAGTAAACTGGCTAGAATCACATTAATAAGATTATACGCATACGAGGAGTTATCATTAGTGGTTGAATATATTTTTCCTACAAGAACGGATGGCTTATTGTGAATTGAGGATTCTGTGGCCTATTTAAAATTTTATAATTGCAAAATCATTTTTATCTTCGTATTTTCGAGCTTTGTAATACATACTTGGCCTTCATACACAATTTTTTTCTTGAAAGCCCCGAGTTCCATAAATCTTAACATTTTGATCTCTTTAAAATCATTTTGGTGTAACTCCGCTCCCCACAGTTTACCTTGAAAAAGCAATATAACGATAAATTCCAAGGGAAAAAGTACTGCTAAACTGAAGCTATTCTCATACAAGACTTACCCATCTCCTTCCATGTAACATATGAGAGAACAGATGTGGCTTGTTAAACTTGAATATTCGAGTGAAGCCACTGTGAAAACAGAAAGTAAAAATTAGACCATAGCAAGTCAAACGACACTCATCAGATCCACAACACTACCAGCCTCACTTCTAAAAAATAATACTTCTATTTCTAAAGGTGTTTGGCTAAGATATAAAAACATTACTGACAGTATAATCTGCGTCTCTAGAGTGAGGAGCTTAACTCAAAAGATACTATTAAAAGTGCATAGTAGAACAAACACTGGCATACCCTAGGTCCCAATCTCGATTTACATCCCAGTAGAAGGAGTATGACGAGTTCACAACACCTGACAGAAGCCAGAGAGGCCTATAAAAGTTTGTCCACTTATCAGGGAAGACGTGATACTTAAGGGCAGAGAGAAAAATCACAGGAACTGCAGTCGAATATTTTAAAGCTGAAACCAAAACCAAAAGAAATTAACATCAGTGCAAGACAATAAAACCATCTGTTTGAAAAACATGATAAGTTGTTCATTAATAATTAAAGAATTTAATCTTCAGTGCAAAAATATAAAAAATCAGCAGCAGATAACATACAAACAGCATAATGATTATAAACAAAATCAGAAAAAAAATTGAACACGACTTCTCAAATTTTTTTGCAGTCACATAATATCATATAAAATCATGAAAATTGAATTATAAAACATGGTCATGTAAGGACGAGAAGTCTTAAAATTTCATCTTACCAGCAGCACTAAGAGAAGCATAATAGAGAGTTTAGTCCTTGACATAAATATTTTATGTTTCCTAATAGAACAATTTCCAAAAATCATAACAAAATCTATATCCAGTCTCATCATGAAAACTCAGCAAAAATGTCCCATTTTATATTGTGTTACACGTAACAACATATAATCAATTTTGAGAATCCATGCATCATATTGGATTCAAAAGAAGCAAGCTGGACGACTTTAAAGTACAGTGGAAAAACTATTTCACGTGCTAAAGATAGTTTCAATATAACAAAAATGTCCTGAGTTCACCAAGCAAGTTTTTATTAGCTTAAAACATATATAACAGCACATTTCAATAACACAGAATGAGATATTAGAAATTACTAAAATAGTATATAAGAAGATTTCAAACAATATGCTCATGAAAGCTGACATACTGACATTGCATTTAAGTCGCTAAATAATATTGGTAATAGGAAATGGAGTCCTAAACACATGGAAGCAAAGCATAAAAAAACATCAATGTTATTCACTGTAATTAAATTATGTCTGATACAATTTTGACAATTGACACAAACATAAGCTTGTGATAAAATACCAAACAGGAAAATGAAGTTCTATATTACAGAAACTTGCAAAATTTAGATAATGATTGAAATAAGTTCTAAAAACAAAGAATTCTTACCATTCAGAAGACTAGTTTTCTCTCCAGTATCTTTGTACTGACGGAGACATTGGAATAAGCGGAAAAGATAAGGCAAAACAAGAACAAAAGGGATTGCAACAGAGTGGCTGCCACAAACAGAATCAGCTTCCAACCAAGCTATTGTCGCAACCTACAAAAAAAAATAAAAATGCAATCGTATGTTGAGAAATGAAGCATCCACAGCAAGCAAAAACTAAATATATAAGTCCAAAAAGTCTATTCATTAAAATTAAGCTCCAGTGGAACAGAGAACAGTGAGTACCATAAAAATTGTAACCAAGTTCCAAATCTCAACATTACAAAATCAAATGAAACTGATTTAGTTGTAGAAAACATTTTCAATGAAATCAAGTAAACTTGTTCCATGTCCCAAGCCTAAAATAAAAGGAATTCATCATACCCGTGAACTTCATAAAATAGTCAGAAAGGGATATTGAAGTTGCTAAAATGAAATGAAAAATATAAACTCTCAAACCAATAATAGAAGATATTAGAAGCAATTTATCAGAATCAAACCTGTCGATGGACCATTCTACATACTGAACGCTCTAAATCAGAAAACACCTGCCAAAAATTACAACCATAATCAAAATAATATAATTATACATTACTAGATACTAAAATGTAGATCAGCAGATTATGTCAATTCTAAACTCTCAGGTTGCGTCAGTGTTGAACCACTGTATCCATAAAAATAGAAATAACTAAATGCAGGCAAAAGCATAAGCTTCAAATCTCTAAATGACATAGACTAGACTCAAAACCTAATGATATAGATTTACAAGGAAGAGGAGGACAAAGGCTTTTCTAATAGAAATATAATATTGAAAAGGAAGCACACCTTTGCCATGGAAGTTAAGATATCAGCCAAGAAAAAATCTGCGAACGATATTGCCTGTTTTAATGAAAAACAGAAAACAGTTAGATCATATTCAAGCATAGTTTCAAGTTCCAGCACTATGCTAAAAGCATCAATTCATACAGTACAAAGTAAAGCCAAGTGCAAGGTTTTGGCTCAAACATCAAGTCTTACGAATCTCAGTAAATAAAGAACAAGAATAATTTTCTTCTATGCATCAAAGTTAAACATGCAACATTTATCACATATCATGAAGGAAAGTTCATCATGAAGCCTCTTTGAGGGTTTTAAATATGTTGATGGATGCACCACCTATCGAGACAAAGGCTGTGATAAGAAGGTTATCAATTGTGTTTTAAATTACTCATTACTAATGATTGCTAGCTTTTCTAGTCACTTCGTTACTCTTGGAACAGCATGTGAGTATCTAATCTAAGGCTCTAACAGTAATAGCATGTTTTTTATGGCCATCCAAAATGATATGGGGAGTTGTATGAGTACTTGTGTAACTTTCATGAAAACTGAATGCAGAGAAGCAAGTGAATATAATGAGTCTAGCAATCTATGTTGAAGGTTTATATATCCTGCCCACTCATGCATATCATACATATAAGCTACATGCTAGAAATTTCTACTATTTGGAGAGTAATACCGTAAGAACTTACGCAATACAAATAAGAGTGAACTTGCCTGTAATGGGAAAATTATTCTCCCAAGTGTCCTTAAGAAGAAATATCTAGATGAAAAGTAAAAGATATCAAAGGGGAATATCAAAACCAATATAGCGGCAGCATATAAGAGCACCTGCAGAATACACAAGAAAATTTAAAAAATAAAATCCAACAAGATAAAAAAGAAGAAAGGAAGCACAAAGTGGAATTAAATGTCCATCAATCTTTTATATTGCAACAAATAAAAAAATGTTTATAAGTTATTTTCTATATGATGATGGACCTGAGCTTACTGAGTTACTGAATACAGAGTATGCTTTTGATTAAAATATGATTGAAATTGAGTGTACGAGCAGTTTGGATGATTCAAAAGAGCACAAATTACCAACCAGCCAATACTGAATTTAAACAAAGAAATATGCTAAGTAACCATTATGAAGGTATTTAAATAAAAACATCCGATATGATGCTAAAAAAATTACACAATATTTTTCCCTTCCTTGTCCCCACCACAAGAAAAAGAAACAGATATAGTAGAGCTATTAATACCATGATTAACAATAAACACTATCCCAGTTGACGTAGAACTTTTTATATCCAAACCTAATGAATACAACAACAGTAAAGCTTTATCCCATTGGGTACATAGGTCACACAACACCATTGCTACATAATAACCTTTTGTTTCTCACTCTCTTCACTAAACTAGGTTCCCCATCCAGTCCAACAATATTACCTTACTAATAAATGATTGAAAGTGCCTCCCAGTAACATGATCAGTACCCATTTGCTAAAGATATTTTGCAGGCAATGTGCAGCTTTCATTAGATTGGTTCATCATAAACTTTTTGTTTAATCAAAGGCATAAAAAAACTGCAAGCAAAATAAAACACTTTCAAGAAACGAATTACCAATATAAAGTGTGTTTGGTTCAGCTTATCTTAAAGAAATAATTGCCTATGTCTGCTTATTTTGCAAGATTTATGAGGAAGCTTTTGAAAAATTATTTCCCCAAACTTAAGCGTTACCTAACATGAACTAAATTCCAAAAACATGATATCCAAGCAAACAAGAATAATAACTAATGAGTGGATGCATCTATTACACTGGTTGTGATGCAGCATATGAGACTTCTCCATGAGAATAAAGATAAATGTATGCTGTCATACTGGTTGGAACAATAATTGTCATCCATGTAGCACACTGCAAAATCAAATAGGAAAAGAAAAAGACTTCAGACAATCATTCAAGAGTAATTATTGACAATAAGGAAACAACGAGTTGGTTTAAAAAGAGAAAAATGAAATATTAGAGAAATGGATGACAACAAAGCCACGGAGATGTCCCAATTTAGAAATATAATAACAATAATTGAAGGCAAAACCAACCAGACTAACATAAAGACTATAGAATAGTAAAAACAAAATTATTTAAAGCATAATTAGCACACATATTGATCATTCCGTTCCTATATTATTCCACAGAAATTACTGCTCCTTAGTTTGGCAAAAATATGAAACAATGATTAAAATACGCACCTTTATCCCACAGGAAACCCCATTCCCACCCTTCAAAATTGTCATTCTTTGCAAACTGGAAGTGTTCATTTCTTCTTTCCTTTCCTTATATAATTTTGCTGGTTATAAACTTAAAAATTATGCTAACGATTCCGCTCAATGCTTATTTAAAGTACTAAACATGAAAACAGAATGAACAAGAATGGCATACAAGTACATTCTTGAGCAAACCAAATATTGGAATAGAGATAGTTGCTCTACTATTGTTCCCAACAAGTCATGACATTTCCAATTCTATTCTCCTTGAATCTGGAAAACGCTGATTTTATGTGCCAAACAAGACATAGGTCAAAGTGGTGAGTTGATACCTTCCATATTTCTCTATGGGTCAGATGATTTTGATCAAGATCAAATATTTTTGCATAATTGACTCCGCCTTGAGCAAAAAACCATAAGTTGATTCCCCACAGCCAAACCATCAAAGCCTGAAATATAACAAAGAGATAAGACACATCATACAACAAATGTCTATGCAAAGAGGTGAATCCATGCATCCACAGAGTGGCAGACCTAGACTGTGTGTAGGGGGAGGAGGGGGACTAACCGCTAGAAGAAGAGGGTTAAAATACAAAAAAGCTTCATAAAGGAACAATTCCCGCTTGTCTGCACTCATTATCATTACAGAATCCCATCCAATCTGCAATTTCCAACGTGGCAAATAAGATTGTGGAAACCACAACAGAAGTTCAGTAGAAACATAGCAGAGACAAATACCACTGACCTTGCAACAGATGAAGGCCCAAATGAGGAACAATAGCACCTACAGTCATCTCAATTGCATTATTGAAGAAAGAAAGTAGAAGGAAAAATAAAAGAAAAACAAAATGTAAAGAAGTAAAACAGTAGGAGGACACACGGCTAGGTCAAGAAAGAAAGTAAAAGGAAAAATAAAAACCAAATAAATGTAAGAAGTCACATTGCAGCTCATTATGTCATTCTGTATGTACTCAAATAAATTATGTCATTTACCACATTTTTTCTCCCAGAAAGAATCAAACATAATTAAAGAAACATTACATTCCATCATTAAGTCCAAACAAATTTTGCATTCATTAAAAGGACAGCATTAAATACATTCTAAATTTTTAATTAAAAAACAAAGTTCCGAACACTTTCTAAAATGCAAAGCAATGTAAGAACCTTGAATCTCCACAACAAGGCTGGTGATGGCATCATTGTAGCAGCACCCACAGCTGTCAGGCTACCCCTTGAATCGGCTGCCTCCACGGGATGCAATAAACCTTCGTCGACGCCATTCTCCACTTCGTGTTCATCTGAGAACAGCACAAGCTAGAAGTTATATGGTCTTCATCACAAACCAATACAAGGAAAACACTTAAAAATAACAACAGCTGCTGTTAAGGGACTTATAATTAAAGTTACCGAGATCATAAACAACTGGTCTACTCCCAGACTTGCGTAAGTGTGTACTATTAGCAGGAACGGCAGCACCTCCAAACATAGATGAAATGAAAACACAAACAACTACGCTCTTGTATTTGCACCACCTCCTCCAATTCCCCTAATAATCTGTCAACATGCGAAATTTGAAAATTAATTAATTAATAAACTAAGTAACTACTTCATTTATGCACTTTACCAAATCCTAACTGAACTAATTAAAGAAATCAACAACACAGCAAGCGACACAAAGCATACTCTAAATTTACATAAGCTCATCTAACACGATTCCTGCACTAGCTACATTGTAAAATTTCAGAAATCGGAAATGTAAACAAGTTTTCAGCTAATCGAATAATGAATTGAGCATGAAAATGTCGATCCAAAGAAGTGGAAAACCGAACCGAATCAAATCGAATCGAAAGGAGGCGTTAATTGGAGGATGAATTGATGTGTTTGTGTGATTACTTGCGTGGTTGTGTCGCTCGCTATCTCACATGACGGAAAAAGGGTTTAGATTGCGAAGGACGAACCAAACGCGTATATTTGAACCGTCACGGAAGAAGACCGGTGTTGCAGTATTTTGAAGTTTGGTAATAACCTGTAGAATTTTACGTTGGTCGTAATCAATCCTTAACGCAGAATAATTTTTATGAAATTTTGTGTTATTATATTTTTAAATGTTTAATTTTTATTATATATAATTTAAAAAGGTATTCCATTTTCATTCTTTATATATTTTCTTCAATTAATTATTTAATCTTGGAATTTAATTCAAACATAATAGGCGTGTAAATTATTTTATATCACTCTAACAACAGTTACTTTAACATATATCTATAATTATTTTAATTAGTTGATAGTATAAACTTTTGTACTAAAAACGGATAAAAAATAATTATTAAATTTCTTAATTAGTTTTTAAATAAATTTTAATACTGATATATTAATATTATATGCAATTGAATATTTACTATTATCTACATTTTATTGAGTATATAGAAAGTAAAATAGTGTAATAAAAAGATTTTGCCTGAAAGATACGATGGATACTCGTTTTTCTGAATGTGAATTTTAGATGTCCAATTAAAAACACACATTTGAATGCTTTTTGTGTAAAATATTATTAAAAAACACGTACACCTATACGTATGTATAAAATTATGTAACTAAATACGAAGTAATGAAAAAAAAATAGCCTATTTTAATTCTTTTTGAAGTCACTACAAGCAACACTGACAGTGAAACGTTGATTATCAGCAGTCAACAACTGAGCTCTTTGGTTTAAACATTTAATCTCTTCGAATAAAAAAGATTACAGAAAAATAATAATATTAATTCGATGTTAGCTTTCTTTTTATTTTTATTTTTTTTAAATTAAGTCTACAATATATAGTTCTAAACCAAACTCAATAATAATTAGGTCCCAGTATTTTCTCAGCTGAGGCACGATGACGTGGACTAGTTCACCTAAAACCCCCTTCACTCTCCTCATGTTTCTGCTGCTTTTATGGTGTTTTTCGTTGGGTTTATTAATTAGGATTAACGAATTATTAAATAAAAAAAAGTTAGTTTCCATAGTAATCAATATTTTAAAAACTAAAATTGCTATTAAATTGATTATGGGGGCACTTGTTCATACCGTTCAAATTTTATCCTACTTATATTTTAACTTTTAAAAGCATAATAAAATCAATACTGATTACGAACTTGGAAAACGAAGACCGCGGTAAAAAAATAAGAATAACCCGGTAATGACACTTGGAAGAAGTGGACCTACCCAGGAAATAAAAGATTAAAAATCACAATCTATTTGGCTCGTTTTCTGCATCAAATTCACAAAACCAAAACCAAATCAAAATCCTTTTCTTCATTATTTCCACAAATATTTCTCAATACATCCTTATAATAGTTGTGATATTTTATTTGCATTTATTCACGGATGATGAACTGTCCGGGTAAATCTGCTGAATTTTTTACAGTCAGATCAATGGCTGAAAGTTTCTTCCACAAACCTGTCCACATCAGCAAAAGATCTATTTTCAGACTTTCGCTACTGGCATGTGTCACTACTCCTAACAAAGCAAACCTAATAAATAAAGTGATGATTGAGATAGTGTTACTAGTGACCTTGGTAGTTGCTAGTATCTGAACGCATACATTGTTTCTCCGAAAATATCAGATACTACCCCATCCTTTGTTTCTCTCATTCACATTCATGGCTTCTGGGCTTCCAGATCTTGGATAATATTTTGTACCAGCTGCGTCTGGAGGGGAGCTACAGAAATTTTGGTTAGGTAAGAGTAAAACTCATTTTCTATTTTATTCTGCGCATGACATAATAAATAGTTATGATGGATGATGGATAACTTTTATTTGTTTTTGAGGTTTCGAGTAATGAATTTCAAATTTGATATTACAGTTGAACTAGTTCTGCATGAACTAATCATATATTTGAAATAGCCAATCTTTTCTTTGTAAGAAAGCCTCGCTATTGGTGTCCATTTTTATAGGGATTCAGAAGCAAAGTTCTTGAGTTTGAGCTCTAATTTTGAATTGAAAAATAAATAATTAAAGAAATTATTATAAAAAAAAGGAAGAATAAAATGATTCTGGTAAGAGAAGAACAAAGATTATACAAATCCATCTCAAAAGCTATTTAGTTCGAGAACCTTGTTCTACATGTTTTTTATTTTTTGTTTGCATTTAATTTCAAAAGATTCATTTTGTAACTTTTTGTTTGATTGGAGATGGCTAAGGGTTAGGAAATGTATCTTAGAATAAATTGAGTTTAGCATACTTGTAGGGGCATGGAACCTATGTGTGAGTTTTGTTGGGCTGTGAGAGCTGTGGTATACTGCAAGTCAGATTCTGCTCGTCTCTGCTTGCATTGCGATGGTTGTGTGCACTCTGCAAATTCTCTGTCTCGCAGGCATTCGCGTTCTCTCCTTTGTGATAAGTGCAATTCCCAGCCAGCAATGATAAGATGCATGGATCATAAGTTGTCCTCGTGTCAAGTTTGTGACTGGAACCCGAATGATTGTTCTGCAGTGGGACATAGGCGTCTCACACTGAATTGTTACTCTGGTTGTCCTTCTTTGACTGAGTTTTCTAGGATGTGGTCCTTTGTTTTTGAAGTTAGTTCTTCACAAGGTGGTTGGGAATCTGTTAGCACTTTGCCAAAAAGTGAGAGCTGCACTAGCCTGGAGCAACCTGATCACAATGGTGGTTCCTTTGGTTTGGTGAGTGAGAAGTTGGATGAAATTGAATCTTGTGTCAGATATGAACCTTGGATGGGGCAATCTCACATCATTCCTTCAAATCCAAATTACACACCGTACGGCAAAGAAGACGGATTTTTCCTGGCTCAGGACTCAAACCAGCCAAAGGTATGTCTTCTTCTGATTTTGTGTTTGGTTCATTGTAAGCAATATATATGCATTGTTTTTAACGTGTAAAGATAACACACCATTGTTTAGTACATTATCAGTGCGTTTCTTTTCTCCCTCTATTTAAAAGTATATGTCAAATAAATCCTGCCATTGCACAACAAAGGATTAAGAAAACTCTTATAAGAAATATAATTGTACTTGACTAAATTATCCACTGTTAAAGTATTCAAAATATTATCACTCAGGGTAATTTCTTGCATTCCATTTAGTGAACAACGAAAGATATATAGAAATAAAGACAAAGTTATAAGGGGGAAAGTTATGTGTTCTTAGTTTCTTAAAGTGACACTTCACTAAAACAACAAATATTTTGAAATGTAATATTTCACAGGGAAAGAAGAACTATAATATTGACAAAAGTGGTTAGAACATGCAATATGAGAATTAGTAAGCTCTTTTCATGTTCCTAGCAATTCTCTATTTTCCTTCTTAACCAAAGCTGATAGAAGTTTTTTTTAATGTTACTTCTTAACTCAAATTAGCCGCAGGAATGTACTGATCGAGGAACTGGTGATGGGAATGTACTCTCTGAAGGTCTCAATGTGGACAGCGGTCCAATAAATTTTGAAAGTGCTGATGAAATATTTGGCTGTTCACAAGCTGCCACAAGATACCCTCTTGAAGATGGAGGAATGGACTGTCTGTTGATGGATAAAAAACTATCAGTCACCGAATCCAGCTCACTTATTGAGAGTGCCTTAGAGGTTATTCCTCAAAACTCATTTTCTGATTCTCCTCTCTAAATTTCCTTATGGTATAAGGTTTGGTAGTAGTGTACAGAACTAATTGTCAAACGCGTGATTGTTTAAGGCATCATCATCAATTCAACAAGATTGTGTGGCTTTTCAGTCATCTAGGACTGGTGGATCAGTTAGTATGTTGCCGGTTATGAACAGTAACACAAACTGTGCACTTATGAATCCTAGCAGCACTGGAAACATCAGTCTGGGATTTCCTCAGGGTCAAGTTCATTCAAGCATACCTCTTCAATTAGGCAACATTGTGGGTGAAAATAGTTCTACTGAATATCAAGACTGCGGGATATCGGCAATGTTTTTGCCGGGTGAAATCCCCTGGGAATCAAATTTGGAGGGTACATGCCCACAAGCAAGGGATAAGGCTAAAATGAGATACAATGAGAAAAAGAAAACTCGAACGTATGCACCCTTAATTCTCTACATATTTTATGGTAAAATGAAATGAAGACTTTTTTATTTTTCATTTGTTTTACTTTCATGATAAATATGCTCATTCAACTGTTCCTTGTTCAAGTCACTCAAGTGCTATTCTATATATAACCATTTGAATTTGTGAGAACATATCATATCAGATATTACGTATTGTAGTTGTAACTCTGCCGGAATTATGTGTTGTAGTTGTAACTCTGCCGGAATATGTCCCCATGCTTCATTATGGTCTACTATTTGAAAGATGATGTTATCAGATGTTCATACCTCATACATTTCACCCTTGAGTTACCATTTTAGATAGTGTTTCTCAACAGACTTTGCTGATTTCTTATCTGCAGGTTTGGTAAGCAAATAAGATATGCATCTCGCAAAGCAAGGGCTGATACAAGAAAACGTGTGAAAGGTAGATTTGTTAAAGCAGGCGAAGCATATGATTATGACCCTCTTGTGACAAGGGAGGTCTAAGAATATTATCTGCATGAAAGATATGCTTTTTCTGACTGGTTAGTCTGTCATTGAACGCTGTAAGTACATTGCATTGTTTTCAAGCATTGTTTTCAAGGGATGTTTTGTTTATAACCTGAAAGTGGGAGAATTTTAACGCAGATAGATAATTTATTCAAAACTTGACTGCTTGGGTGATTGGTACAGATCTATTAGAGATTTTAACAGGTTAGTATTTAGAAGATAAGAAAGATATGTAATTGGGAATTGCACAGGAAGGGATTGACATTGCATTTAATTATACATAGGAACAAAGAAGAGCCCAACGTTTGAACAGATTACAAAAACAGCATCACGGTCACTATGAATTCAGATAAACACACAGGGTACGTAAGATAAACACCACTTTATACATCTAACAATCTTTTTTTCTTTAAGTTGTAAAAGGATAGAACTGAATACTCTCTTCTCTACTTAAGATTAATATCGAAGTGCTTATAGAAAGTTATTATGGGTTCCAAAGTCTTGCTATATGCCTATATAGTTCCGAATATATTTCCCGTTGCTTTGGCTTTCTGACAGATAAGATTAGACCTTTTACTGCATTAGTTAGAATTAAATAATTTTTTGCCTTCTTTATTGATCTTTGGATTTGATCATTCAAATATTTGCAGGCCTGCATTTTCTTCCTTGCTGTGAGATGTATATAGTTATCCACACCTGAATTTGAAAGGTGAGACTATGTGTAATGTATAAACACCGTCTACAATAAAACGGAAACTGGTGTTTGGCAAGCAACTATAGCCAACCGCACATTGTCTGCTTTCAGTTTGGTCCTTCCTCAAAGAGATCCTTCACACGACAATATTCTGTCATCCTAAGCCATTGTTCAAGAACAACACCTATCAAAAAAATGGTTCAAGAACAAAAAATATGGTTCAAGAAGAACAACTATCAAAAATAATGGTTCAAGAACAAAAAACATGGTTCAAGAACAACACCTATAAAAAAAATGGTTCAAGAACAACACCTATCAAGAAAAATTGTTCAAGAACAACAGCACCATGATTTGGAACCTCTTCGTTTCTCCCATTTTTATCATATTGGGGAGCACGATCACCTGTGGATTGAGATGCCATTGTTCTTGACTCGCTGGAAGCCAGTTTCACTTTGCCTCAACTATTTCATTGCTTCTATGACTCTGTTTTCTAAGGATGAAACTTGTTTCTTTAATAATTGTACAAAGTACAAACTTCCTCACTTCAATGGAAGTTTGTTTCAGCTACTCCATTATTTTCTGTTCTTTCTATCTGTCTTTCCAGGTTATGGTGCAGAAGTACTGAAATGCAATAAATTTTCTCATCCTAATAAAGTAGTTAATGGATTTTCCATTTTTTTATGCAGTTTATTTATTTTGGTCCAGTAAGTTTTCCATTTTACTACTTTCATTCCTGGGTTACACTTTTAATGAATGCATATACGTGATAATAAATTAGGTAAGATAATTTCATTCCTGGGTTACACTTTTAATGAATGCATATACGTGATTATAAATTAGGTAAGATAAATAAGGGAATAATTAAAAAAAAGACTAATTCATATTGATTGAATTTTAGAAAAATTATAAAAAAAAAAAACAGTTTAAATAGTAGATGGAGCATGGAAAATAGGGGATATAATGACTGTTTCCTTGCTTTGCAAATTGATTTCAGAAATTACAAATAATAGACCATAAGTCGATTTTTCCATCTCCTGGACCAATTGTTAAGATTATTCACCTCACCTGGACCTTCATAGAGATTATTTCTCAAACTATACCACATTACTGTGTTGACGTGGAGAATTCTCTTTTCGGCAAATGAATTTTCATGATGATTTTAAATTTTGATGGATTCGGTTCCTAGAAGACGAATACTAAGAAGCTTTTATTATTTTTTAATTTAAAGAAATTAAATAATTTTTAATTTTTTTAATTGTATAATGATTTATTAAAAATAATTTATTATAAATTTAAAATTTTAATAGTGTAATGTAAATTTGAAATTAAAAAATAATATTTATTTTAATATGTATAAATAAGTTACGAGTAAGAATTTGAAAAATAAAAATAATAAATAAGATAACTTTTGTAAATGTAATTATGATAATAATATATTCATATTCTTCAAATTTTAAAATAGATAATTGTTTCCTATTAGTTTTTTAATGAAATGACAATTTACATTTTATATAACTTTTTGAAGACTATTTTCTAATAAAACAACATAATCTCTCTTATTTTTTCTATAATGAAACGATATTTACTTTTCTTCTTTTAATAAATGTAACATATTAACTCAAACTTAAACAAAAATATGAAAATATATTATTTATAGAAGTCTACATTTTTTTATATTTTAACATTTTATTTTTTATTTTCATAAATTTTAATGAAATTTAAATAAATGTAATATTTTAAATAAAATAAGAAAAGGAAAATAATACTTTATTAAAAACAAGTAAATGCCATTTTATTAAAAATATAAAACATTAATTTATTTTAAAAAAATTAGAGGAATATAATTATTCTTTTATTAAAAATTATGTCACTTAAAACCAGAGGGATAAAGTGTAGATCCTAATTTTGTTTTATTTGTTTAGAATTTTAATGTACAGTAATTTAACATTATTAGGTTTAATTATATTTTAAGTCTATGTTAAATTATAAAATTTTTAATTGAGTTTCTAATAATTTTTTATGGTTTAATCTTGATACGTCTTCACTATTACCTCTTTTGTACTAATAATATAGTTACTTATATGGGTATTATTTTGTCATATCACATGAGTTGTTGTGATATGTAATTTTATTATTTTTAAAATAATTTTTGTCACGATTATTATATAGTTTATATTGTTATATTGTTATTTTTAAGTGGTTGACATTATTATTATTTTATTTTCTATTAAAATTATAATGTATGATTTTATAATATTAAAATTTTATTATTATATTAATATTATTATATTGTTATATCATCATATTATCATATTGTCATATTGTTATATTGTCATATTGTCATATCGTTATATTGTCATATCGCCATATTGTTATATCATTACATTGTCATATTGTTATATTGTCTTATCGTTATTTTGTATTATTGTCATATTGTTATATCATCATATCGTTAGTTATATTGTCACATCAGTTATATCGTTATATCATCATATCTTTAATTATATTATCATATGATTATATTGTTATATCGTTAGTTTTATCCTCATGTCATCATATCATTATATCATCGTATCATTATATTTCTATATCATCATATTATTATATCGTCTTTATCGTTATATCATCATATTGTTATCTCGTCATGTTGTCATATCATTATATCATCTAATCGTATATTGTGTTATCGTTATATCGTCATATTGTTATATCGTAACATCGTTATATTATCATATCTTTATATCGTCATATCATTATATCATATATTGTTATATCGTCATATTGTTATATCATCATATCATGTTATCGTTATATTGTCATATTGTTATATCGTCATATTGTCATATCGTTATAAAATTATAAAATTATAAAATTTTTAAATTATAAAATCATAAAATTACATGTAAAGACAATTGAGCAATGTGACATGACAATATAATAACCACGTGAGTCACTAACAGTCACATCACTAAATTAGCAAAAAAAGTTAACAAGATTCGATTGCAAAAAAAATATAAACTTATTAGACACTCAATTCAAAGTTCTCAAATTTATTAAGAACTTAAAACATAATTAATTTAAATATGCAAAATGTTTAATGTTAGGATTATTTTTTTTGAACATGATACTTTTCTTCTTCTTCTTGTAAAATAGGTTAAACATATTTTATTATTATTTCCAATCAAATAATTTGAAGAATGTGATTTTTAATTATCTAAACTCTTTAATTGACCAAAATTAATCTAATGTATAAATACACTTAAAGTTTTACTTGTAACTCGTTATCAAAGTTACGACAAGCACATTCCTTCTTTCGTATATGTTAACACTTCATTTTGTTTTTTAATAACAAATAAATATATCACTTTATCTTCTAAAATATAAAATAAAATAAAAATAAACAGAGAATTCATCCTAAAATTGTGAAAGATTGTTAAAAATTTTAAATTTTTGTTTTCATATGTGACATCCATAAATTAAGAGATTTACAATAGAAAAAACAAAATGAACCGAACAATTTCACAAGCGTAGAAGTATTTTTATTTATTTGGATGAGACAATTTAAGAGAGTAATTTATTTATTTTGAGATTTTGAAATGTTTTTTTAAAAAATACATGTTTGGATAAGGAAATTAAAAACAAATTGAAATTGAGAAATTTTAAGAAGTATTTCAAATAATTAAAATAGTAGAATTTGAAATTCACTAAAAAAGAAGAAATTGAAATTCTCCAATTTGTGAAATTGCTTATTGCTTAGGACAAAAAAAGTCCACATGTCTAAAAAAGTTGAGGTATGTCGAACAGAAGGTCGAGATGTCTTGATTTGGGATGAAGGTAGAGTTGATTTTGCCCAAGCCAAAGGATGATTTGAGCTGAGCCAACCCGAGTCAAAGGTCGAACCAAACCAGCTCGAGTCGAAGGTCAAGTCAAGTTAGACTTGAATTGAAGGTCGAGTTGGGTCCGGACTGAAGGTCAAGCTGAGTTGGTCTTGGCCAAAGTTGAGTCATATCGGCTCGGGCCGAAGTTGAATCGAGTCAGTCCGGACCGAAGTTGAGTTGAGTTAGTTTAGGCCAAAATTGAGTAACTCTGGATCGAATGTCAAGATAACTTAACTCAGGTTTAAAGATATAGTTAAGTTTGCCTTAAAATAAAAATTAATTTTTTTAAAAAAAAATTAAAAATTAAAAATATTCCAATTACTTTGTCCAAATAAATTATTTAAAAAATAAGTGAATTCAATTATAAATAATTAAAATATTTTTTTTCATTCTATAAGAAATGTAAAAACATATAATATTTGAGAATAAAATATATAATCCCGAGCAAAATCATTGTCATTTTATTTATAATGTGGCTAATCCCATATCATCATGCATTTAATAACATAAGAAGTAATTGTGTTTCTGGGAGGCATAGAAGATCTCAGTTAAATTTTTTTTTTCTTTCCTAAGACACGACACGAGGAATGGTAGAGCACTCACTTCATTCATTTTATTGTATGTATTTGTTTTCTTGTATCGTTTTACAATAAAATTTTTAATTGTCAAAGACATTATTGCATGATAAATAGTATTAATATTTCATGCTATGATGTTAAAAGTATCAACTTCATTAGTTTGTTATTGAAACCAGACTTAAAAATTATTTCAAAATATTTTAGATATAATTTGGTTATTTTTAAAAACTTATTATAAGCATTGGCGGAATCTTGTAGAGACTAAGGGAACCATTCCCCCAATTTTTTTTTTTTTGTTTTTGTATTTGTATAATTTAATATGTAATTTAACATGTATTTTTTTTTAAATTTAATATTTTTTAATATATTTTATATATTTCATATTTTAATAAATTTTTCTATATTTATATTAATATATAAGGATTTTTTTTGTTTTCCATATTTATTTTTTTAATTTTACTTTTTAAATATTTTTTAAAAATAATTATTTATTAATATTATCTTTTAAGTGATTATTTGTTTAATTTAACCATTTTTTATTTGATTAGTTTTTTAATCTTAATTATTATAAATGAAAATTAATTATAGTAAAGTTATAAAATTTATTTATATTTAATTTTATGATTATAGTAATAACATAATTATAATTTTTTTATTATTATAAAAGAAGTAAATACAATATTTTTACTAGTTTATATAAAAATTTTAGAATTACTATTTTGGTTCTTATTTTCGTTCAGAAATATTAAGTTAGTTCTCCAGTTTTTTTAGTCTCGGTGTGATTCCAACTTTTGAAAAAAATGATACAGTTTGATAAACTTTTCGTTAATTTTTTGAATCGAATCAATATTTTTTCATCAAAATTGAAGTTGTAAATAAAAAAGATTTGCTTTATTGTTGTAATTGACATGATCTTAATGTCAATTTTGATGAAAGATTGGTGTTTCGTTTTAAGAAATTTAACAAAAAAAATAAATTACATCAATTTTTTTAAAAATCGAGATCCTAGATTACCAATTTGACATTTTTTGACAAAAAAATAAATCAAAAAATTAATTCAACCAAAATTTTGACCCAAGATCCACCACTAATTACAAGTGTTTTAAATGGTTTAACAGTCATGAAAAAACTCAACGTTACAATTTTAAATAATGTAATTTAACAACTTTTTTTTTTATTAAAGAATTCCACTGTTTTTAAAGAAAATAAAATTATTAAAAAATATATACACTAATTTTTTTTATTAAAATGAAAAAAATAAAAATAAAATTGTTACATATCATAAATTATTAATACCTTCACACATTTTTTTTTATCCTCCATATATCATATCTTATGGGTTCTTCATAAAAAAAACACTTCATGTATTTGTTTGCACATTATGCATTACTTATTTAAACTAACTTCATAATAACACTCTTTTAACTGTCATACTCAAAACTTATACTCTATCGTGTTTTCTTCTGGATAGCTTTAAATACATGAAACCAGATGCAATAACCTATTAGCTGTTCGTAGAGTGTTTCATCAGTTTTCTTTCTTCATTCGTGAAATGGCCAAGAAGTATAAATCCAAAAACAACAACCCAGGTATTTTTTGTTCTTTTGATTCGTGCTTGTATGATAAGTATAAAGAAGTCAAATCTTGTGGGTTTTTCTTGGATGATAAATTTGCTAATGTGTGACCTAAACTTTACTTTTTTTTAGTGTTCATTTTATAACATGTGATTTGTTTGATTGAAAATAACAAAGGTTAACAATGATTTAAATTGGAGTGTCTTAGATAATCTTTTGTGTCCATATTTAGTATTGGATCATTTTATTTTGTTTAGTTTTAATTGTCAAAGAGATTTTGCATGATATAATAGTACTAATATATTATTTTATGATGTTAAAAATATCTAATTATTATTAAAAGTTAATTCTTTTGGTGTTTATTTTGGAATACTAGAACTTAAACAAATTGATTTAAACTATTTTATATATTTTTTTAATTTGATTATTTCCAAAAATTATTTCAAACCATTTTAGTTTCTTTTTTAATTTATTTATTTCTAAAAAAATATTTCAAACCACTTTAGATCGTTCTTTAATTTGGTCATTTTTAAAAATCGTTTCAGATACTTCTTTACTTAAATTATTTTAAATCACTTTATATAAAGTTTTAATTTTATTATCATTTTTAAATTTTATTTTAAACTCTAACTTGGTTGTTTTTAAATATGCATCCTTAATTTGATTACTTTTAAAAACTATTTTAAACCAATGTATCCATAATATTTTTGTTACAAAAATTATATCAAATTATAATTATGTAACTTTATTCTCCATTGCACTCACATAACATCTCTTTTAATGAACTAAATATACTATATTATATTACTCTTTTGCTGATAAAAAAACTATAATACTCTTTTATTATAATAATAATAATAATATTTATTTTTTTTAAGTAAGAAGACCATATCAAATAGATACTAAGTTTCATAAGATTTGTTTGACAGGTGAAATAAATATTTTTAATTTAACCAAATTTTCTTATTTAATCAGAGACAAGTATTTTAGAATGATGCTAACATGTTTCCTATAAAAAAATGTATTAAAACAACATTAACTACTACATTTACATGATATTAAAGAAAAATAAAACAACATTAAGCCTTTCTTCTATTCAATATACTTGTATTTTATATCATAATACTAAAAACATTAAGCACTTCCCTGTAAGCCAGACATAGGAGATTACTCATCATATCATCAAAGGAAAAAAGGAAAAAAAAAAAAAAGAAGAAGAAAAAGATGGAAGTTAGAACAATAGGGAAGGGTTGCTATGCATTCTTGAACACTTTCCGAAGGTTCCTCTGTTGTTCGGAAGATTTCGTCTGGCCCAGTTTATGTTGGGTGGAAGAACCACTTCTAACGATTCTCCAATCAGATATCTTCGCGAAAGGTTATGACATGTGTTGCACAGAAAGCACCTTATATGCCTAAGGGCCAAAAAATTAGCTCCATGAACCCTTCTATCACATCTTCTACACAAATATGCATCATCAGCTTCACAATACAACGAAGCCTCTAATCCACACAGTTCACAACATTTATCACTTCCTCTTTCTCTCTCTTTATGCACGAAGCTACTGCAGAAACCATGTTTCTTTTCTCCTTCTGCAACACCTTTGCACATTTTTTTTTTTTTTAAGCTTAGTGGTTTCTTGAACAAATGGTGTACCTTCTTATAACAAGTGATGGTTGGATGGACTTGTTCAACCAGACAAAGACAAGGGTGTCACTTCTACACGTAATCACACGTGTCTATGTTTCAACGCATGTGTCTTTTTCCAATTTTGCCTAAATCAATTTGGTGATTAAAGAGGGAGAAAGAATTTGTGATTCCACTGGTTTTGACAGAAGAAGGAAGAAAAAAACAAGGAAAAAATAGGGTGATGAATGATTAAGCTTAAAAGCTTCATTTACATGCTTGAAGGGTTGTTATGAGCCATAATTTGCATTGGTGTGTGTGGTTATCAATGTTTCTTGTATGGTCTAGAATTAGCACCTTTAAAATTGTGACCCACCAGAATCCATTTGGTTGCATCTAAGGCCACTTGAATGGAAACTGATTGACTCACTGGTATTGGTTGAGAAGTTGTGTGGTTTTGTGACATCTTTTGTCTTTCATGGTTGGACCAAAAAACTAATGCTTTTTTGCAAGGCACAAGAACATAACACGTCTCTGTCCACATATTGGTCGTAAACTTGACAATTTAGTCCACATGTATGGTTGAAACCAAAGGAGCATCAAATGGGTCATTCATTATTCGTCACGAATGTGAGATTACAAAGAAAGATAGAAGTTGACGGACATGAGAAAAATGAAAGGTGATTGGGAATTGGTGACGTAGAAATAGCTTTGCCATGAATTCTAAGCATTCACTTGAACACAAATCACAACCATTACTAATTAGATATTGTGTATATACATATATATTGATGACATAAAAGTTTAAAATAAAATCTACTATGATAATATAATTTGCTAGAATCGTTAGCTAGATTTTTTAGATAGTTCATATGACATTTATTGAAGGTGATTGAGTATTATGGCTTGTGACTCTCAGAATTAGAATTAGAATTAGAATTGTAATTGCAGTGATATTTAGTTTGATGAGGACTTTTTTTATGTAAGTGTGACTCAATTCATGAAGTTAGGTTTTCCATGCCTAATTTTTCTGTCGCTGAAAAATTCTTCGAAAAGGACAAATTTAGGGGCATGAATGTCGTGCACCTCGTATGTGTGTCACCAAAATTTTTGGCTTCAATAACTGTTTAAAATTGGAATGATCTTGAATGAGTAGTTATCTGGGTTCTATTGCATGCCTGCTTCAAGGGTAAACTTATGTAATGTATTTTAAGTTGAAAAAGGAACCAATAATTCAAATATTCAAGTGATTTGTTATTTGTGTTTCCATTCCTTAATTTCAATTATGGTATGTTATTTTATTGAGATAAAAATTTATTATTTATGTTAATTTTAACTTTGTTATTAATACGTATATATAATTGATTTATTTATGCATAACAATGGAAATAAATAGATTTACGAATATAGAGTAGCAATTAAAGTATTAAATTTTTATTTTATAATAAAGTTTAATTAAGGCTGTTTTGTAGGTTACAAAAAGTTAAGAAATATAATTTAATTGATTAGAATCTTGAAGAGCACGAGGGATCTTAATCAAAAAAATTGAAAAAGCCAAGATTTATATATTTAATTATTATCATTTATGTAACAAAAGACAAAAATATATATGATTTAGTATATTTTTGATATAATTATAAAAAATTAATATGAAACTCCTCAAGTATAATTCTTTTAATTTTAATCTTAATAAATGGTTCCTCTAATTCAACAATTGAACATTAGTATATATCATGCTTAGAAAATATGTAAAAAAGTAAATTTGTTTCGTTTTCATCTTCACGAATATCTCTCCTTTTATCACTTCACAAATAAAATGAATCTACTATTTTATTTTTTTTTATCAATATACCTATTTAAAACTAAAATTAATATAATAAAAAATTGAAAGACATGATTACTAAAAAAAATATGATAATCAAATTAGAACCAAAAAATGATACGAAAAAAATATATAGTACATCAATTTTCTTTCTATATTCATAAAAAAATATAGAAAAAGCTTATGAGATGAAAACATTAATAAATATTAAACTAATATTTAGCTATCAAAGAGATAAGAAAGAGTTGCCTTTTTTTATATTGAAAAATGGAAAAGAACATATGAAAAACGATAACACAAAGAATGAATTTATGTCTAACTTCCAATTTAAAAAAAATGCAAGAGTGGAAGATAAATAGAATATGTGAGAATTTTAAAAGACAATAAGAAAGAACATAAAAAAATATCTCAATAAAATTTGTACACTTTATTATATTTAATTTTATGTTTTTTTATTTATTAACATTAGATATTATATTTTATAAAAAAAAATAAAAACCTATCTAATTTAATTTCCATCAATATAATATTATATATATATATATATATATATATATATATATATATTTAAAATAAATTTTATATAT
>Ga0214542_1000173_pt1 | contig 98786 bp, 66 predicted proteins | sample CNSS1metaG_FD_160096 | JGI IMG/M metagenome (GOLD analysis project Ga0214542, IMG submission 160096) | Root nodule microbial communities from cowpea collected in UCLA plant growth center, Los Angeles, California, USA - CNSS1 | ecosystem: Host-associated > Plants > Roots > Nodule | place: USA... | reverse complement strand
GTGAAAAGGACCAAATTGACCACAATTTGACGAAAATGAGGACCTAATTGAACATAAAACGAAAATAGGGACCAAATTGAATAAAATCAACAAAAATAGGGACCAAATGTATATTTAAGCCTTAATTTTAATTTCATTTTTCCATTTTAAATTTTTTTCTAATTATAATAACAATTTCAATTTTATTTTAATATATTTTTTATTATTTATGTTTAAATTTATATCACCTTACTCTTAAGAATAAAATATCATCATCTACTTTTATTTATTAAAAACAATTTTTATTCTATTATCCTCATCACATTATACACAACTTTTCAATAAAATCCACATAAATTATAATATATTTTCCTCCATCCAAACAACATTACAATCTTTTCTTTATCCTACTCAACTTCCTTCACTTAATATTTTTCAAATCTTTTCTCTCCGAATGAGTAGAAAGATTAACTCTTTTTAGCTTCTCTGTCATTACCTGTAAACCCAAATCGATTTAATAGAATCAATTCTGCTGTGGTCTTTCCTAACACACCCTAAAAATACTAAAGTTTAATACTTGGATGCAAGATGGAAAAGAAAATTAAAATTATGACAATATAGTTTGTAGTTTGTGTTTTCCAAAATTAGAAGTTTCTAGTGGTACCGGAGCATGATTGGGAAGAAAAGAAGAAAGAAGGGTCAGAAATTTGCAGTGAATATGTGGGATTGAGGAGGAATGGAATGCGAAGGGAAATTGAGAGAGAAATTGGTGAAGGTGGTGGGAGTGGGAAAACTCTGTTATCTTCTGAAATCGAAAATCGGAGAGGGTTCATACTCCTTAGTGTGGAGAGCGGAGCAGAGACAAACCGGCGATGACGTGGCGGTGAAGCAGGTCTTTCTCTCCAAACTCAACCCTCGCCTCAAGGCTTGTTTGGATTGCGAGATCAACTTCTTGTCCTCTGTTAACCACCCCAATATTATTCGTCTTCTTCACTTCTTCCAGGTTCTATTTTCTTTCCCCTTCCATTTCACTTATTTCCCTTTTTCGTTGCTCTGATTCTTTTTACCCGTTTTATTTAGCAACCCTTTTGTTAATTTTTATTTTGAAACGGAATACACTGAAAAGATTATGACTTTATTTGTTGGGAGGGTTGAAGCTTGTTGTTTTGTTTTTGTTTGGTGGTCAGGATGATGGATGTGTGTACCTTGTCCTAGAGTTTTGTGCCGGAGGGAACCTAGCTTCCTATATTCGAAGCCATGGAAGAGTTCAACAACAAACGGCCAGAAAATTCATGCACCAGCTTGGTAACTTTTATTTGCATTTTTGGTTTGTTGAAGTACTGCATTTGATGGCATATAACATGAACTGAAGTTTGATGCAGGCTCTGGTCTCAGAGTAATGCACTCTCACGGCATCATTCACAGAGACTTGAAACCGGAGGTAGGAATATGATGTTTGTTTTCCGGACATAGAATTGGGTTCAGTACACTTTCAAAAATGGGAAAGAGCTTCAGTAGTTTCTGTTACTAATTTTGTTCAAAATGCTTCACAGTGGAATTTATGTGAAAAGGATTATTTCAGATTAATTACTTTCGTCTATATGTTTTGTTAGTTATCTTACTGCTTACTTTTCAAACTATACTATTATGGCTTGTTCTAATTGCATGGAAAATGATTCTCTTATTGATGATAATCAATCTGTAGTGACTATCATTTTGAGATCAGTAGCAAATTTTGTTTGCTTTGGTGCTATTGTTAAACCAGAACATTTTGCTATCAAGCCATGAGGATGATGCAAAGCTAAAGATAGCCGATTTTGGTCTCTCGAGGTAATTTGTTGGTTCGGGAAATGAATAGGGACAGGAAAACAATTTATTCATTTTGTTTTCCATTTATTACTCTCACCAAATTGACAGCATTTTCATAAAATGTGGAGGACTGTGCGCCCAGGTGAATATGCTGAGACAGTTTGTGGTTCTCCGTTGTACATGGCTCCAGAAGTTCTTCAGTTCCAGAGATATGATGACAAGGTATAAATTGCTCTTACTTTCAACATTACCTATGTTATGTTTGTTTACTCAAATATACTTCATTCATATAGGCAGACATGTGGAGTGTTGGAGCTATTCTTTTTGAGATTCTAAATGGATACCCACCTTTTAATGGCAAAAATAGTGTTCAGGTAGCACCATCAATTTGAACTACTAATATTAAAATATATATGTCCCTGATCACTGCTAATGCAAAATGCTGATTTCAGGTGCTCAAAAACATCATATCCTGCAACTGTCTTCCATTTTCTCAACTTATTCTTTCAGGATTGGATCCGGACTGTCTTGATATTTGTTCAAAGTTACTACACTTAAATCCAGGTTATGCACATTTTTTTATTTATTTAACATGTTTTTTTTTTTTTTTTTTTTCAATTTCCTGTGCGCATCAGTTTATTTGTGAACCATTTTCACTGTGTTGCAGTGGAGCGCCCCTCTGTCGATGAATTTTATTGGCACAGTTTTCTACAAAGAAAGGTGATGAGAACATGACAGCAATACCACCATAATTTTCAGGATCTTTCTCTATAGCCGCTGTCTTCAAAGCTACCAAAATCATCGATAGAAGTTAATGTCATCATTGCCGTTCATTTCCATCTTTGTTTTCCCTCTCTGGACATTGGATAAGTGTATATATATATATATACATATATATGTATAAACTTGTACTGTTTTCTTTATTGCTTGCAACTTGTGTGCTTAGAAAAATTATTTTTTTAGTTTCAATACAATGGGCCTAGAGTTGTGCAGGCCTATATAACGCTTTTTATTGTGATATTTAATCCTTTGGTGTTGTATTCCTGGTGTGTGTGTATATATATATATATATATATATAACCCAAACAGCAGTGTAAGTTGAAAACATCTCCAGGTACCATCTAATGGGTAGACGATGAGATTTCGTTCACTTAAATGGGCAAACCATTGATATGAAACGTCAAAGGAAAATTCCAAACAATGTGGCAATATCAAACATACTAATAAACAGCTATTACAAAAGTTTGGTGTGATGAATTGTTGATTTCAAATTACACAATTATTACCTGATAGGAATTTTTTACTCAGAAGGTAAAATAAAGTTTAAACGAAAGGCTATCATGTCGCTGGATACCAATGACGGTCCTAAAATTTCCACTTATCAATATACACCGGACAAGGCTGTTCGACGATTTCTGCAATCTGGGTGTCACACTATCAGCCACGTTTCTCGTTTGACATGTAAACGAACATAATGGTGTGGAACGATGAAAAGAGGGATATCTCACACTCTTAATGCGATACCTCTATCCCATTTGAAAACGATACAGTAAACATACATAAACCCCATATATTTGTTAATATACATTCACCTTTTCTGTGTTCTGTACAACCGCTTGAGGATCACAAGTCTGAAGAATAATGATCAGTCACAACATAAAGCATGAAATTCATTACACGCTTGTGCCTGTCACTAAGCAATGCAATGCAACATTAGTGATTCAACTCAGCGGTCTTCCCTTCGAACAGCATTTGGATCCGACATCATGTCCATCATCATTTTCTCAGGTGAATCCTCCCAATTTGCAAAGGTCTTCAAGTCAACCTACAAAATATAATTGACAAAAATGTTATTGCTGTTTGATTTATCTAAGTTAATATTTGTAACAACTAATCTGACAACGAGACAAGGTAAGATACTTTTCTTCTTTGCTCGGTGAAAAGTTCTTCTCTCTTTTTGTAAGAGTTCTGCACTTCCCTCGCTTCTTTCCCTCCAAATCCCCAAACTTCAATTTCTGAAATTATACCCTCAACGGGTAGGAAACCCTGAAACATAAGCCAACAACAGCTCATAAATGGAATCGTCGAGTCAAGTTCAATTTTTTATTGGTTAATGGCCGTGATTCTTTTAACCAAAACTCTCAAATGTTTCTCAATTTTCAACATCAGCCAAATATAGAATGCATTGCCATGATATATAATGACAGGAAAATTACAGCATGCCAGCATGGAAGAGTTCACAAGATAACTAATTGTTTTAGGATGACTTTAAAAATGTTTACATTAGAGAACGTACAGAATCAGCAATTTTTTATGTATGCATTAATTGATACCGGGTTACATGTTTTATAATAGCACTGCCAGTATATTCATTCAGCAATAGATATACCTGATCTGGAAAGAGGGACGCACTCCGGTAAGTTTTGTCAACAGAATGATGGCGAACAGTCACTTTTGCAAAATCTTGATCTATAAATATTCTTTCATTTCCCGGAGTTCCTCCAAATGCAAGACCAACTGGCTTTGGGTGCGGTTGGTAAACTTTACCAGTAGGACGCAAGTGGCTATAAACAAAATTCTTTTCCTTACCTGTCAGTGGTAACATACGTAATTGGTTTCATTGTTTCAAAAAATTTGGTCACAGTCCCCGCCAAAAGAGAGGAAACAGGAAAAGGAACATTGTCACGCCTAATACCTACCAATAGGTGGAAACACGTGAAACACTGGGCCAATAGAATATAACCATCCAGAGTTTCCATAGAAGATATCTTTACTTTCAAAAGCTTGATGTGTTAGAGCACCTATAACCCATTTCCTATCAACAGAATTTCCTTCACGAGGTTCTCCTGAACTTGCAGATATCAAAATTAACAAAGGACCTTTGTAACCTTCAACATGGGACCAAAATCGGCCAAGGCCTCTTCCATGAGTGGATGACCTGTAACAGAATAGATGTTTGATGTCAATAGACATTTCTGTTTCCAACAGGTAATTCTGACAACGAGTGTCCAGATCTATTAAAGCACAATAGGATTGAGGGTCAGTGATGCAAACCTATAAATAAGGTTATCATCAATTCCACTTCCATTGCTTATAAATGCGCCGGAAATCTCTTCACTTACTCTACTTTTGTTGGTGATAGAAATTGCCCATGCCCTTCCTTGGGTCAAAAGATAATGATGTGCAGCTATTGATGAAATATCTCCAGCAGAGGAGGAATTAGGGGATGCCAATTCAACCTGCCATTCAGTCAAAGAATATTTGATCTTACAACATCTAGGAACCATATGCAGCATATTTTTCTAGGACTACATAACAAACGAGAGTACTTTCCCAAATTGTTTAAGTTTATAATATGATAAGAAATAAAAACAGACTGGAAATGTCAAAGGAATCTATATAATAATAACAATGAAAATGAGAAATAATTTGACAATTACATCGTTTTTCTTTATACATGATAAATGAATAATAACTGTACCAATGATTACAAACCTAAGAATTTTCAGCATTCAGACAGTAGAACAATGTCGTATAATTCTCTAGGACATTGTATTAATCATTAATCAGAAGAAAAGAGAACTGAACTTACCAAACACAAAGGAAAAATCAATTAGAAATGAACATAATTGCTTCAACTAGTATGTGTAACTTTTGTCATATACCGCAGTGAAGTTATAGGAAAAATGCTTAATTTTGTTAAATTATTCAATGGAAACACAGCTGAGTTTCTCTTTTTTTCAAGAAGAAAACAGAATAAAAAATTACTTAATATTCCAATACATCGATAAAATAAAGTTGAAATAGTCCTTGAAAGTAAGAAAGTGTGTAACAAGCCTCTGCTTGGTTCAAAATAACAAATTTCACCTGAGTTTTCAATTGCACTTACTTGAATTTTTGAAAAGTCTAAACACGGGCACGAAAAAGCAAAATTGAGTAACTTGTAGACACATCAGAATTTAGTACAAATAAACGAGAAGCCAATTCCAATCCATGTAATCAACCCAGAGTGGCAGATATTAATCATGTCTCATGTAGCAAAGAAATCAACAAAAACTTAACCCAACGTAGTAATTATAAGACAAAAAATCACAATGATCAAGCCATTAAACATAAACACAAAAATTACCCCATCATTTGCTGCCATTTGCAGTCTAGCATCAAAATACAGTCTCAAGCAATCGGGGAGGCAGGGGACGGTACTCATAACCCACGTTACGAACTTCCCTGCAGGAAGCTGAACCTCCAAGCTCGAGATATCACAATCCCACACATCGAAAGCACCCTCAACTTGACCACACGATGTGATCACTGACAACACCAAATGACTCAGATCCGGTAGGCTTGGATTCCCTTCCCCCTTCAAGTTTCTGGAACCCCACGACAGAGCCCAACACAGGGCAAGAAGCAAAAACACGTCCCTAGGAAAAAGGTGGCCGTTAATCTTACAATCAGTATCCCCCGATTCAAACTCCAAATGAGTAGGTACATTCGCACTTTCTGAGACAGCCACGAATACTCTCAAGAGCATGTTTAGCGACACCGACGAGGACACCCTCGAACAGCACTTGTTGTAACTCTTAACAAATTCAACCCAGTTTATTCCTTCTTTATCGGGCACAAAAAATTGATTCACTAGGGTTGAGCCTAGGTGATCCAACATCACCGTTAACGAATCTGGCACGTTGCTTCCGGAACAACTTCGACCTTCTCGAGCCAAATTAAAGCGTTGCTGAACACAACGAGCTTACACGTCATCAATTAGAAAAGAACAAAAAAAAAAAGAGAACAATGATCGAAACGATAAGGTTGTTATGCATTTTGAATAGTACCTGTAGATTTTCCAAAGAAACGACGTTTGTTTCGGGATTGGCGAGCTTGGAGAAAGCTTTCTCAAGCATTGGAAAAGCTCCGGTAGAGGCTGCGACGGATTCCGCCTCGTTCTGTTCCTCCGAAACATTCTGCTCCGATGAAGTGGACGCTCCCATCGCTGGCGTCGCGTCGCGTCGCAAAGATCGGATTGAGTTTCTATAATGTTCTGGTAGTTTCTCGTCAGAATAATTGGAAAGATTAATCTCTAGATTTAAATAGCATGTGGTCACTATTAGTGTTAATAATTTTGAATTAGTTCAATTATTAATTTAATCCTGACACTTGTCTTTTACTCTTCAGTTTTCAGTTTTTGACTTTAATTTTATATAGATTTCTCTCTGATCTGTTCTCTTCTTGTTAACAACTTTTGTAGATTTGTATGACTTTGTTTGCAGTATTTTTTTTCTTTTTTCTAAGTGTTGATGTGTCCCAAACAGAATAACAACATAGCACGCATATAATGAATGATATGGTTTATAATATATTATGTAGTTAAATACATTTTTCGTCCTCATATTCGTAGTATTAGTTGTGAATAGTTTTTATTTTGACAAAATATTTAAAATAATTCTCATTTTTATTGAATGTTTAACATGGTTATCATTTTTATCAAATATTTAAAATGATCCTCATTTTCGCAATTCATGTTTTATTTGGTCATTTTCTATGACGCCGTTTAAATTCGTAATAGAGCACTGTACAGGTGACACTGTTTGTATTAGGGTGTATTACGTGTACGGTACATGTGTGGTAATGAGATATTTGGTACACGTAACACTCCAATGCAACTTAATACCACACCTGTCTGCATTGGGGTGTGTTACGTGTACCAAATATCTAATTACCACACTTGTACCGTACACGTAACATACCCTAATACAAATAGTGTCACATGTACAGTATTTCATTATTGATTTAAACGGCGTAACAGAAAATGACCAAATAAAACACGAATTGCGAAAATGAAGACCATTTTAAACATTATGTTAAAATGAGGATCATTTTAAACATTATGTCAAGATGAGGATCATCCACAATAAACACTACGAAAATGAGGACGAAAAAGGTATTTAAGCCTATATTATAGGTTAAATTTTTCTTTTAATTTTTCTTTTAGTTTTCTTATTTGTTAAGTAATATTAGTTTGGTTTTTAAATTTTTTATATTTTAATTTGGTTTTTATTTTTTTAAAAATGATTCAATTTAGTCCTTACCGTTAATTTGATCAGACAGTGTTAAAGTTATCGTCACATGTCAATTTTTAGTTTTTTAAATTTTTTAAATTTTTTTAAATTTTTACACGTGTCATTTCACAGTGTATCGTATCAATTTTTTAAATTGAGTGTCACGTGTTAATTTGGTCCCTATATTTATTTTTAATTTCAATTTAATCCTAATTTTTATAAAAATGAAGCAATATTGTCTCTCTTTAAATTGACACTAAATTTATTTTTTTTATAAATCTTATGATGATATTCTTAATAAAATTGACATTTTTATTAAATATTTGTAAAATATTTTTAAACAAGTTTTTATTTCAAAAATTAACAATTTTGTTATCATATATAAGGGCATCAAGTGTATCATATTATACAAACTTAGTGAAGATTAAAAATCAAATAACTTGTCACACATAAGTTTAGAAACTAAATTTCAAGTTCAAAACAAAATTAAAGTATAATGTTTTGTTTAGATTTTAAAGTTAATTTAAAATATTTTTACAAATATTTAATAAAAATGTCAATTTTATTAAGAATATCATCATAAGATTTATAAAAAATTTAAATTGAGTGTCAATTTAAGGAGGGACAATATTGCTTCATTTTTACAAAAATTGGGACTAAGTTGAAACTAAAAATAAATATAGGGACTAAATTGAGTCATTTTGACACATAACACAACTATGAGGTGACACGTGTAAAAAATTAAAAAAAAGTAAAAAAGAAATTTTAAAATTTTTAAAAATTCAAAAAAACCAAAAATTGACATGTTACGTTAACTTTAACACCGTCTAGTCAAAATTAACAAATTAATAGCAATAACCAAAATTGAATCATATCATTTTTAAGAAAATGAGGACAAAATTGAGACAGCGAAAAACTTGAACAACAAACTAATATTACTCCACAAATAGAGAGATTAAAATAGAGAGATTAAAAGAGTAATTTAACCTATATTATATTATTACATAATATTAAGTAGAAGAAAATCAATAGTTTTTTGAATTAATGTTTGTATTTATATATATATCTTTCTTTTCTAAGGCATAAAACTTTTCTTTTCTATCACGGGCTTTCTTTAAGTTCATTGCATCAAGACTAAATGTTAGTACATACAATTTAATTAAAATCTTATTAATAATTCTATTAGTCCTCTTGAAAAATATATTTGATAAATCTAAACTAGATCTAGCAATGGTAATAACATAAGAAAAAAAATATGATGGTAATGGAGAATGTAATAATATCACGACTTTTTTCTTTCTGTTGTAAAAGAAACTTCCATAAATTTAATCACCTATTCGAAAGAAATGTTCGATAATAATAATATTATCGAAAAAATTCAACATTTTTTATCTATAATATTAAAACAATAAATTTATATATAATATTAAAACAATAAAGTGCGTGGAAAGTGAACTAAATTAATAATAAAAACTTTTTAATCCCATGCAGCGAACTGCATCTTAAAATCGGTACTCTCACGCATCATAAAATTAAGAAGAGAACGACGGCGTTCCTTGTACGCAACGCAAAGGCGTCGTTTTAAATTATGCCGCCGGCGAAGAAGGGAAAAGCAAAGGCGGAGCCTAGGGTAACGCCGCCGCCGGAGAAACCTAACAACTTTCCGTCTTGTATTCGCTGCGTGCCTCCTTCCTCCGTCGCCGTAACCATCCACGCCAAACCTGGTTCCAAATCTGCGTCCGTAACCGGTCTTTCTCAATCTCAATCTCAATCTCTCTAGCGTTTCTTTGATTTTAGTAAATAAATGCGATTTTTTTTTCACTAATTAGATATTAGCGATGAAGCGGTGGGAGTGCAAATTGACGCACCTGCCAGGGATGGCGAAGCAAATGCGGCTCTTCTCGATTTCTTCAGTTCTGTAAGTTCCGATTTCTGATTGTAACATTTTCATTTGTATGCGATTTGTATGTTCTTATTCTATCCATGCGGTGGGCGATCAAAGGTGTAATGTAATTGCATATATTTGGTGTCTATAGTTCCAAACAAAATTTAGTCTATTTGAAACATTTTCTATTAATCTTTATGCATATTATTATTTTTAATTTTTTTAATCTCTTTGTATGCCATTTTAATTATTTATTAAAATGAAAAAAAATGTTTTTAAGTATTAAGAGTAAAATAATTGTGTTATATAACCATAAAGATATATGAATAATTGAAGCTCAACATAATTTACAGGTTTTAGGTGTGAAACGTAGACAGGTCTCTCTAGGCACAGGTTCTAAGTCGAGAGATAAAACGGTGATCGTGGAAGATGTAACTCAGCAGTATGTTTTTGATGCTCTGGATAAAGTCTCGAAGCAGTAGTCATGTTTTTCATTGATGAGACGAGGCATCTTGCTGTTATTATTATTATCTGTTAGAAGACTAATATAGTGGTAGCGTAGCAGTGAAGAGCGTTGTATTTGTTTTATTTTGTTTTTTTGCTTCATAGTGCGTACTGCAGTGTATACTTTGACAACTAGATGATGGTGTGTGCATGTTTGGGTTCAATTCAATTCTTCTATTGATTCCAATTTCGTAAATGTTTGTTAGCTTCATGTGTGTTTGAGTATCAGAAATGAGTTGTTTTAGTTCCAGTTGTGCAGCAATAAGTGTGGTTTAGGTGATAATGCAGGTTTTGTTTGTGGGAAGGCTCAGGGTTTTCATTGTTTTACAGGAAATAGGAGGGAAGGGATTAAAAACATTTACTGAGTATAGATGTTTAGTGGGTTGATTAAATGACTTTCTGATGAGTTTTATATTTCATTTCAAATTCATTAACTTTGATCATTTTTTAAATACTACACATTGATTTATCTCTTTCTATTGATTTCGGCACGAATGTTTCTTAAACTTAAACAACTCAAACTGTTCTAAAGAGGATGGAAGTAACACGGAACGAATTAACTACCATTTTATATAATTGAAATACAAAGGAAAGAGAAGTTGTTTTTTGGATCCCATATGTAAATTAATTCTATCCTTTCCAAGTAAGACATTGGTTTCATTACCAGACAAGAAGTCATTTTTTTAAAACTTAATTCATTTTGAATAACGTATCTATAAATAACAATTTTAAATCTTATTAACAGTATAAATGCTTTTTAGTTTATGTTATGTCTTCGCATAGTTCATTTATTATCTATTACCTTCTTTTTCATTAATTTGAAACAATTGTAAAGAAAATTGTTTACTTTTTCTTTTATTATACATATTCATCCTATTTCAATTCTTATTTATTTAGTGGTTTTCCTCTCTCTATATCACTACTAATCTAAAGAAGGGACAAATGTAATTAAGTTAAGAAATACATAAGCTAAAGTATAAACAAAATTATTTTCTATTCTTGTACAGGATATCAAGAAATCTCGAACACAGACAAGTAGAATCGAATGGAAGATTCAAATAGAGAACACTATTAAAAATATTGAAAGGAACTTGACTGAAGCACAAGACCTCTCAGGTGGTTGGATTCAAGCAGAGAAAAACGCCAAAAAAAAAGAAGGTCGAAGTTGAGACTACAATAGTTCGAAAAGGAAGTTACATTGTAGCAAAAAGTGAAACCAATGAAGATGTGTGGCACGATGAGGGTGGTTCAATAAACAATTACTCATATTTTATGTATTTCTCTTTTATTTTATTGTGCCAAGTAACTGCAGAATAGGAGGAAAAGTATAAATAACTAGATTAACTATAAAATGGGGGAAACAAATTGTGGATACAAATTCAAATATATTAAAAAATGTCACGAACAAGAAAATGACAAGATCAATTTTGATTGTGGCAATTTTGGTCATGCTTTCGTAGATTTCCTTTACCAATTTTTGTTTTATCCTTGGTATTGTTCTTACAATTTACATTTGTTCAAAGCCTACATCCCTCTCTTTTTCATCCATTTATTTTTCCTTTTAACTCCTCCATAGGACTTTTGGTTTGAGTCCATAGGACTATTGGGCTTGCAATTTGTCAAGCCTGTTTCCACCAAAATATCAAGAGCATATTTTCTTTGGAAAATGGTGACACCTTCTTTTGATTTGCCACTTCAATACCAAGGAAATGTTTTAGACGACCCCAATCTTTGGTCTAAAAGTGGCTAAGCAAATGGTTCTTGAATTTAGCAATTCTAGTGATATAATTTCTTGTGATAACAATATCATCAACATAAACCATAAGATAAACACATTTGTCAAGAGAAGTATGAGCATAAAACATTGAATTATCAACCTCACATCGTTTCAATCTAAAATTATGAACAACACGACTAAATTGACCAAACTAAATTCGAGGTGGTTGCTTCAAGCCATAGAGTGAACGATGTAACTTACAAACTAACCCAAACTCCTTTTGAGTAAGAAACCCACGATATTGCTCCATGTATATCTCCTTTTCCATATCACCATGAAGACATGTATTTTTAATGTCCAACTGGTATAGAGGCCATTGGTGAATGACAACCATAGCAAGGAAAAGAAAAATATTACTAGTTTTAGTCACATGAGAAAAAGTATCACAATAATCAAGTCGATCTAATGCACTAGTAAGACCAACCTTAATAGCATAGACCCATTTATAACCCACGGACTTCTTACCAGGAGGAAGAGGGACAAGTTCCTGATAAAGCTTTTTTGTCGCCTAAAAGACTCAATCAAATCCAAAATTCCCTTTAAAAATGCAATATAGGGAGAACCTTAGGAATCAATTCGTGTACATGGCTAAAGTAAAATGCAATATTTGTGCTTGAATTGTGGTGGGGAAATTTATTCAAAATCAACACTTAAAAACATAAAACCCAAAATCATCAAATGCAAGAAAAGCTATGAATTATGCATGAATGCATGACATGCAATGCACAAAATGATAGGGGATGATGAATTAGCTAATCCTAAATGCTCAAAACATGTTTAATGATCAAAACTAGGATAATGCAATCGTTAAATTGGTCCAAATTCATAAAACTCAAAACCTACCCAAAATAAAGAACATGTTCATGAGCAAAGTGCATGGTAACCTCAGATTGTGATCTTTTGATGATACAATTGAAAATGTAATGATGCAGAATGATTATAAATGATCTTAATTGCATTTAGAAACTGGAATCACTCAATTTGGTGCACTACACTCAAAGTTCCTAATTTCATGAACCCTAATTCCCAAATTTGAGTAGAAACACGATTTCAATCGATTCGACCAATTTGTGCAACGAAAATGCAATTAAAAGTGCAGAAAGCTTCGTCATGATGTAGTGAATGAAACCCCCAAATCAATTTGCACCAACAATCATTAAAATCGTGCAACCATTAAATTATGTAGAAACGCGAATTGATGCAATGTAGAACTTCAAATTCGATGATTTATGGAAGGAAATGTGAAATTAATGATTCAAATCACTTGGGGAACATCCAAGGATGGTGAAAGAAGCTCAAGAATAAATAAAAAAAAAACTTAAATCGCACGAAAGTTGAATGGAATAGTGATTGTGCGTGAATGTGCATGAGAAAAAATGCAGAACATGTGAATTGATGAAATGGTGATGGAATTGGATGTGTGATGGTTTGAAATGCTTGGGAATCATCCCATGAGTGTGCACGAATTTATAGAACTCAAAATGATTAAGAAATGAGTGAGAAATTCAATGGAATAGTAACTATGGTGTGTGTAAATGTGAAAAGGGGTACATAATTGGGATTTTGGTGATTTAATGATGGAAACTCAAAATTAAACTTGCAAACATTTAAAGAAACTTAAAAGTGATGTGTGCGAAGTGGTGGAATGAAAAGAAACTCGAAATTACAGCAAGAGAGCAATGAAATGGAGAAATATAAGGGAAATGAGCTTCGCTACTACCATTGGTCTTGAATCCAACCCATTCATCTTGTTTACTCCGAAATAATGATGTATAGAGGTTTTTTTGAACACACCAATTCATAGGCCTAATTCCAGAACCTAGATTTGGTAAGGTAGGGTGGAGTTCAAGTTAAAATGTGATAGCCAATGTGATGGTTTAATGATAAATGATGATGAACATTATGGAACCATAGACCAAATGAAAAATACTGAAATTTTCATTCATTAAAGCTCAAATCCATATTACAATACGAAAAATGAGTACAAGGAGTTGCCCCAACCTTCCTCTCACTGAGGCTTGAGTTATCCAAGCTTCCATAAGCAAAACTGAGGTGAAAATGGGTGATTTTTGAGGAAATTTCGGGTCTGCTACATGAATTGTAAAAATATGGTCATGAAATGGTCCAAGAAACCTACAACCTCCCTAGGAGGCTTCTGGATCCTCCACCCTTTGCCACCAAACCAAATCTACCTTAAAACATACCCTACACTAAGCCATTTCTCACTAATTAAGCTAAAACTTCAATGTGCAGCCCCCTCTTGGATTTTTGGCAATCCCAAGGCCCAAACTAGTCACATTTAATGTCTTAAAGTGCTCCAAATGGTTGGCTATTGATTTGGGGTCCAAATGGCAAAAGTCAACTCTAAAGTTAAATATGTCACTTTTGCACACTTCATGCTTTGCCACCAACTTGACCTTGTTGCTATGTGAACTTCTAGGCCTTCAAAACTTCAATTAAACCTTGCCTAAGGATAGAAGACATGCAAATTGATCAAAATCTCAAGTGGAAGGATTAGCTCTACCTTGACACTACTTGAATAACTAAGCTAAAATTACCAAAAACATGAAAACTAAGACTTTTGCTCAACCGGGCCTAAACCCAAAATGTTTGTGTTTGACCACTTCCAACAAGTGTAATTAGGCATTTATAATGATTCCACAAGGTCAAATCACTCAATTCAAAAGAATTTCAAAAAGTCAACTATGTCATAGTTTAAAGGCTAAATTAGAAAAAATTGACTCTTAACACTAGGTTTAACTAACCTAAGACCCTAGGACTCAAAATATGATGCAACCACACTCAAATGACGTTTAAAAACAGTCTACAAAAACTAATTTTACGAAAATGTGAAAATGGCTCTAAGTGAGGAATCTAACCTAATATGCTCAAATTAGCTCTTCTAGAATGAAAAAATGAACACTTTGACTAATGAAAATTAACAAATTCAAGACACATCAATTCCCAAGTACCATTGTGTTCAAGTGCCTACATTTCATCAATCATGGCTTGTCACCCTCCAGGATGACCAAGTGCCTCATGAAAATTATTGGGAGCCTTAATGGTAGACAAGGAGGAAACAAAAGAGAAATATGGAGGAAACAAATGATGATAACTCAAAATATTATAAACATGGTATGTGTAAGACCCATTAATTTTAAATAATTAAATAAATAAGAATTTAATTAAATACAGGTAGTGGAAGGCAATTAATGCTAACCTTCATGATGTGAAAAAGTACTAGCTCAAATGGTTGAGAGTACTTTATTGTGTGTGAGGACTTGGGTTTGAGTCCTATGTATGCCATTTGTGTGTTATTTAATTATTAGTATTTTCTTTTGATACGTTGGGATGTGATAAGAGAGGATAAATTGCTAGATTTATAAATGTTATCACGAAACATGAATTAGTTGAATGGTTGTGCGTTAACTTTGTAATTGAGTGGTTGTGGGTTCATGCCTTGGCTTAAGCAAAATAGTTTCCTTTTTGCTAAAAATTAAATTAGGGTATGAATGTTAAGAGCCTAAAACCCTAGCTAAATAGGAGGCAGATAAGAGTGGCTGGAAACTATGGACTTAATGGTGAATCATTAGTCTTAAATCCATTTTAAGGGAAATTTCGTTTTAATTCCATTAAACTAAATTAAGGCATAGTTAAGGTTTTTACTAAGGGAGAGAGAGAGAGAGAGAGAGAGAGAGAGAGTTAGTGAGGCTGCCACTGAAGCATAGAGTGAGGAAGGGAATTTCAGATGTTCACGGCTGTAGAGAGGGAGAAAGAAGTGTTGCAACGTGGAAGAACAAAGGGGTTAGTGCGACTCAAGGAAGGATTCAAGTTTTGGCAAATTGAGTTGAAAATCCAAGTTAGGGGAGTTCTTATTGATGATTTAGTTGTAATTGTATGTACTCGTGTTTTGTTTGAGTATGTGGGAATGCTAAAGTTCAATTTCAGTCGTGTTTAGTTCGGGTTTCCAGAATTTTCCAGAAACTGCTTGGCAGTCACGCGTGACCTACCAGGCGCACACGCTCTAGACCCTGTTTTCTGGGTTTCTTCATGAATCGCCTGGCGACAGGGGATGGTCCGCCAGGCGACGCGAACTATGATAGCCAATTTTGGTTGTCTTGGATTTTCTGTGTTATTTGTGATATTGTAGTGATGTTTCACATGCATGAACGTGAAGTTTGATGTATAAATTTGATAGTTGACTATGCATGAAGTTAGGATTAGGAATCATAAGGGAAGGGGGTAATGGAATAAAGGTAGTAATTGAGTATGATTTATGGTCTACTGCATGAAAATAATGTCAAATCGGGACACAAACGGTCTCTGTAGGAAATTGGATCCTTAAAATTATGCTACAACGCGTGCTAGAATAACTGGGTTGAGGGTCAGGGTGCGCACAGGTGTGGGACAATCTCGGCAGAACCCAGGTTTGGATGCACCGCTTGGTGGCTTAGGATCTGCCGCCAGGTGACACTTCAGAACAGGGGCAAATATGATGCTTAATATGGGACTTTGTGTTTTAGGACGCTATTTCATGATTTTATGTGAAATTAGTCTAGTAGGTAGAGAGTATAGAAAAGTTGACACTTTTGTAAATGAATGGGGTTATGTTTAACTTGCTAATGGACATAAAAAAGGGGTTGGCCACAATGTGTTAGATGGTTTAGTACCTAACAAAGAACTATAATTGACTAGAAATTGAATTGATGTGTACTATACTTGCGGTGTGGTATTGTTCCAACTATTTGGGGAATGATATGGATTTAATTGAGAAAATATGCTAATTGAATTATGTGTGACAATGTACTTCAGTTATATGAATATGCCTGGATGAATGGGATTAATGTCCCTGAGTTGGCCTAGATGGTATGTTTCTTTGGCTGTGTGTGTTAAGGAATATGTGTGAAATTGATAACTGTGATATCTTGATGAATGGGTAGTATAATACATCATAGTTGTTTAAAAGAATGATAATTGTTTTGTGCATGAATTATATATGTGTATTTCGTGTTAGACATAGCATAATGTCTGAAATATTGTGAGTTTTGCTAAGATTGGTGTATGGTATATTTGGGGTTCCTTAAGACTTGAGGAAAAATGCCAAAACCAATAGAATTACACTACTGATATGGCGCCTAGCGGCAAGGGCGAGCCATCAGGCGATAGGTACCTAAGACAGTGGAAGTGGCCATTGGAGGATAAATGGCGCCTAGCGACAAGGTGTGTCCTGTCAAGCGGTGCCGGAGTGACAGGGCTCCTGTATGGCGCTTGGCGCCTGGCGGTGTGAGATGCCCGCCAGGCGGTCTGGAACCAGGCTCCGCCTAGCGACCTGAGAGGCGCGCCAAGCGGTTTTGGTGCAAAGTTGGTGCGCTAGGAAGGATTTCTACACAACTTTAGGTGATGTTCATGATGTGATGCTTTGGTTGAGGGCCTAGTTACGAGTGTATCTTGTATTGGGGTAACACGTGACCACTCTAGGTTGTATCCTGGTGGTTTAGGAAGTCCAATGGGGTGTGCGAGATCATGGCTCATACGATGAGGTTTCAGATGATTGCCCTCTTCAGTGCATCTGATAGAGTTTTGGTAGTCTGGGAACAACTACGGACTTATGTTCGTTTTGGGGAACTCCACTTGGTGTCGCGGTGAGAGGTCATGGCAAAGTTATTCACGCGTGTGGATTATCGAGTGGTGGCTTGTAGTCGGAGGGGTGAGTAGATACTCGTGCAACAAAGGTCAATCAGTGAACTCACTCAAAGGGTGTATAATCAATAGACGTCTAAATTAAGGATTGGAAGTTGAGGGACTAAGGAAACCGGGAAATACTAACATGGGTTATAATCTTGAGATGTTGTGTTTATTGTTATATTTTGTTGGTTTATTTAAATGAGCTCACCCTATCTGTGTGTGAGTGGCGAAGATCATGTAACTTGTTACATGGGAGTAGATGTTGATGCAGGTGAGCATGTTGATGGATAGAGACGGAGTGGGGGATACTCACTATGGGAATTTCACTGGTTTTTATATGGACAAATTATGAATTATTTGTATTGGCTTTATAAACCTTTATAGTTGAAATACTTAAATGCCGCGATTTTACTTTGGTTGGCGCGTTGAAATAATTGATTTAAATTTTCCCGCGTTTTGGGAAAGACGTTGAGAATAAATGAGGTTGTTTTTATTATATTATATTTTATTTTTTTTAAATAAGTAATTTCCGACTAGGACGTTACAGTATGAATTACGAGTAGATCAAATACCTTTTCAAAGGGTAAGGCCAAGTATGACCTGAGTCAAGAGAAGGCGAGGAGGATGAAGATCCATGATTCGAGAATCTAGTGGAGGATGATCTAAGTCTCAGGGTCTTCATGCAAGGAAGAAGGATTTATTGGAGTTCGGCGTTGATATGTGAGAAAAGGTGGTTCAACAATGTCATTGCCATTTTTAGTTTAAGTTTGAGTTGTAGGAATAACCAGGGGATCACAAAATGGTAGAGGAAGGACCTGTTGAACAGATGAACGATCCATCATGGAGCACAAGAAAAAAGGTGTATCCTTAAATAATTTAACATCAACAAACATACAATACCTTTTGGTTGAGGGAGAATAACATTTATACCCTTCTGAAGGCGAGAATATCCCAAAAAGACACACTTAATAGCTTTTGTAGAAAGTTTATCAAGATCTGGAGAGACATTATGAACAAAACAAGTACACCCAAACACACATGGATAGACACAATATAGAGGATCATTTGGAAAAAAATATAGAGTGAGGAACTTTTTTTTAATAGAAGGAGAAGGCATCCATTGATTAGAAAACAAACAGTGAGGACTACATCTCCCAAATGATGAACAAGAACATTATTATTCAACATTAGGGAGCGTGCAATTCCAATAAGACTATTTTGTTTTCTCTACTATGCCATTTTATTGTGGAGTATGAGGACATGTTAACTGATGTAAAATTCCTTGGGAGGAAAATGATGAAATGTTACTAAAGACATGATCTGAGGTACCTGAATCAAGAATCCATGGACTATGAACTTCCATAGATTAAGAGATGCATGCAATTGACACATTTGACATTGAAGAGGATTGGTCAAGATTGGTAGATTTCTCAGACTTGTATCTAAAAAAATCTTAGTACTCTTTATTAGAAATTCTAGATTCCGAACTTTCATACTTAGACACATGAGCAACTTTATCTGGAAAACCATCAAGGAATAACATTTTTCTTGGGTATAGCCCATTCTATCATAATATGAGAATATAGAACGCCCACATTGACCACCTTGTCCTCCACGGTTGCTCTGACCTCCTCTTATTTCTCGTGGTGCTACCATTATTGATGTTTAAAAAACATCAGTTGAATTTTCATCTATTACCAATGTAGGCACCCGAAGAAGTCTAGTAACTAATCACTAGTTAAAACTTGACCATGTACATGATCAAAATTCGAGTGCAGACTCCTCAAAATTAGAACCATGTAAAACTTATCAAGGTTTTTGTTGATATCTTCTAATGAATCAGCCACAAAAAAAAACCTTTAATTCTTCTACTACAATCGTAACCTTTCCTATATGAGAGACCATATCATGATTGATTTGTTTGAGTGAGGCTACTCTTTGAGTTGCATCAAAGAGACGTTGAATGTCATTAGAAAAAATGTCTTGTGCCCTTTTCAAAAAAGAGAAGCATGTCTTATAAAATCTCAAAATGTCTAAGACCTTTTGCTCAACAGATTACCATAAAATAACACATAACTGAAAATCTGGTTTCTTTCATTGAGGTTTTTCTTTGTCTGAAATAGTAGAGACATCTTTTCAAGATGATTATGATATCCTTGACCAAGAAATCATAGAAGCAGACCAAGATGAGTAATTTTTCCAATTCATTTTGTTAGTGGTAATAGTAGGAGTAACAAATAGAGAGCAAGTCATTTCAACACTAGAAGTCATTCCAAAAAAAAAACCTAACTTGAAAAGAAACCCCACCGAAACAAAATAACAAGAATAGAAACACATTAGGGAGGCTCCAACAAGACGAACGATGACAATGCAGGTCGATTTTGACATCAGGAAGGCAACACATGAAGAACATGCGCTTGAAGCTCGCCAAAGAAAGGCGGCGCGAGCAGAGGATTCAGAGGTCGCGAATTTTGGGGATGGGTTGCTCTCCTTGAGGCGCACATAACCCTGACTTCAACGGAATAGATACGACGACCACGACGCGACAGGCGGTAGATAGGTAGTGAAGGGAGACGACACCTGTGGCAAACAATGAAGATGAACCAAAGAAGATGTTCTAGCTTTTGATACCAACTTGGAGAAATTTAGAGAAATGAAACAATCGATTATTATCTCACTGTACAGTTTTACCACTGTATATATATAGTACAAAGAGGTAGAATACAAAGAGTTAAGGCACAACCCTAAACCTTAACCCTAAAGATGGGTTCCCATACATGAATAATGATAAAATAGATAAAACTTTACAATTCAAGACCAAGTGCTAGAATAGGGAGAAAAATATAAATAGCTGGATCAAATATAAAATGGGATAATGAACTGCGGACACAAATTCAAACATACTAACAAACGTCAAGAACAAGAAAATGGCAAGATCAATGTTGATTGTGATAATTTGAGTCACTTTTCTTTCGCAAATTTCCTTTACTAATTTTTGTTTTATTTTTGGTAATTTATTGTTTCTACAAGTTACATTTGTTCAAACTCTACGCCATCCTTCTCTTCTTCACCTAGATTTTAACATTTTATTTTTCTTTTTGATTGCTCCATCATTTCATCCTTAATGACAAAAATACTAAAAGTATGCTCTTTGAAAATAGATACATGGTTTGTTGATCATATTCAACATATCACATGAACTTAATTAAAAGTTTTTATGCATTTGATCTAAAATTGTATGTGAAACTCCTTCTTGCGGTGAACGCAGAAAACACTCATCAAACATTTAAAATTAAATTTTGAAAGAAGTTAAGTTAATTAATCCATAGTAAACGAGCATACTTGGAGTAAATTGGATTAATTGAAACACTCAAAGACTTGAAATTCTTATTTTTTTCTCGCCGTTCATTTCAATCTCACTAAACTTGTTTTTAATTTTTTATAGGAATTATTTAACGAGTGACACTTTTCGTTTGGTTTATTATAATTAATTTTAATGAAATCAATTTTGAATGTTTATATTTTCGCAAAAAATAAGAAAATTAATTTTCAACGATAAAATAAAGAGGACTATTTTCTACAAAATTAAAATTTGTTACGAAGCGTTGTTGTCTTCTCGATTTGCCCATGTAGCGATAATAACATGTTTGACTGAAAACATATACATCATGGGCACGAGGACTATAGATAGGGAATTTATATAGAGTTTGAAAAAAAAATAGGCAACAAATATTTGTGGAGAAATAATTAGTAATTAGTGATTAAGATTATATGTGAATAACAATAGAAGAAGAGAAGGATGATTGAGAAGAGCAGAGGAGTATTTGTTGGTGAGAGAAGCATAAAGCATAAATAGGTGTGGTATTTGAAACTACTGTCTTGCAAATTAATTTTGGCTGTTTTTAGTGAGAGAGAAAGGGAAGAGATAGGTGTTTGTGTTGGAAGACAAAGTTGTGGCATGCGATTTATTGACACAATTTCACCCTATGCATTTGGGTTTCATTCTCGTTTCCCCCTCTATTTCTTTGCATTTGGGTTCCGTTCTCTCTCTGATGTCCTTTTCTCTCTCTAAATTCTATGGAATTCCTCCGGAGAGGCTAAGCTTAGAAGATCCTGTTCTAAGGTACATTGTATTAATTCCTTTATTCACCAGAAAAAAAAATGCATTCATTTCTTTATCTGATCATACCTATATAAAATTTGGGTTTTTCAACTTTTTAACATGATGTTCGAAATACTGCTCGTTAATTATTTTGATTCCAACTATTTGAAGCAGTATAGATGAGTTTGGCAGGAACAGAAAGCTCAGAGGAGGGGACAGGCCTTCTAGAACCTCCTGATCCCAATATTGTTGAAATTGATCCTACTAATCGCTACATTAGGGTATGAAATGTAATTATGTGATTTTTTTCTTACTTCCTCCCAAGAAAATATTTAACAATGGATTAAACTGGTGTTATTTTTTGTATTCATAACAGTATAAAGATGTTATCGGCCAAGGAGCTTTCAAGACTGTGTATCCTTTGTTTTAAGATCTTGACAATGTATTTCTTTATTATAGTTCGGTTCTTATTAGCACTTCACTAGTAATCTGTAAAATTGAAAGACATATTCAATGCCCTGCTCAATTTAGAACATTATGCATGGAATTTTTCATTAGGGTCGGTCTAATGGGGCATGATTGGGTAGTTCACATAAGGTTCTAAATTCAAAACTTAGCACCATTGTACACACATAAAAATAGTGCTTAACATTCTTTGGGTCTAATTTTTGTGTTAAGAATTTTATTCTTATAGTGAAATTTGATTCAAGATATGCAAATTTTTCCTTTATTTATGATTAATTAGTTACAAGGCATTTGATGAAATTAATGGACTTGAAGTTGCATGGAGCCAAATTCATATTGATGAGGTATTACAGTCACCTGGTGGCCCAGATAGGCTGTACTCAGAAGTGCATCTCTTGAAGTCAGTTAAGCACGATAACATCTTGACTTTCCATAATTCTTGGATTGATGATAAGCACAGGACTATGAACTTGATTACTGAGTTATTCACCTCAGGGAACCTCAGACAGTGTGTTCACTACCCTTTATAAATGGTTTTCATTTGATTTTTTTCCTTTTTGTATGACATCAACCATTTGGTTAGTGGATTTGATGTATGATTTAGGTACAGCAAGAAACACAGGAAGGTTGACATGAAGGCTGTTAAAGGATGGGCAAGGCAAATTTTAAATGGTTTAAATTATCTTCACAGTCACAACCCACCTATTATGCATAGGGACCTGAAGTGCGATAATATATTTATCAATGGTCACCGAGGAGAAGTTAAAATTGGAGATCTAGGGTTGGCAACTCTATTAAAACAAACTAATGCCAAGAGTGTAATTGGTATGTTCTTCTGTTTTCTTGCATTTTCTTTTTTTTGCTAATTTTCCATCCTTTCTATGATTAAAAATAATCAAGAATTTATTTGATTTCTACTCCAATTATATTTACAAATATGTAATCCTAGTAGGAACCCCGGAGTTCATGGCACCTGAACTGTATGATGAACATTATAATGAATTAGTGGACATATATTCTTTTGGGATGTGCATGCTTGAGTTGGTTACGTCTGAATATCCTTACAGTGAATGTAGAAACTCAGCTCAGATATACAAGAAAGTTTCATCTGTGCGTATTCTTATTGACAATGTACTTTTTCTTTAAGCAATTACTGGGATCCATGGTAATATAATATTTGATATTGCAGGGCATAAAGCCTGTTGCTCTTTCCAAACTCAAAAATCTAGAAGTAAAATCATTTATTGAGAAATGCCTTGTCCCAGCGTCTCAAAGATTGTCAGCAAAGGAGCTTTTGATGGACAATTTTCTGCAAGTGACTGGTTCATTGAAGAATCGTCGTCTACCATTACCAGATATCGTTCTCCCTAAATATGGAGCCTATGAAAATCGTTGTCTTATGTCAGAAGGTCCTGCTAGCACGCGTATTAGATCCATTTCAATGGATCTTGGTGATGCCACCGAGCAACCATTAACCACTTTACTTTATAATTCTGTTGATTCTATTGTTGATTCTGCTGATGATGTTTTGCCTTCTCCTTGTGTTGAGATAAGAAGGTTAAAGGAAGGTGACATTTTTTTTCTAAAAGGTGAACAGAATGATCAAAAGTCTGTGTCATTAGTTCTCCGCATAGCTGATCAAAGTGGTTAGTTTAACTTACAGTTCTCTTAATAAGCATGTTTGGAATTTATTGGTTGAAAGTAAGTTATCTTGAAAAAGAAAAAAAAAAAAATGCAGGACGGGCAAGAAATATCCATTTCATATTCTACATCAACAGTGATACTGCGATTTCAGTTTCAAGTGAAATGGTTGAGCAACTTGAACTGGCTGAGCACAATGTTAAATTCATAGCAGAGTTGATCGATCTATTATTGACCACATTGCTTCCTGATTGGAAACCTTGTGTACCAATTGATCATTTAGTTACTTGTAATGGTAAATCATCTCAACAAAGTCAACAAACACGAAGCTCAAGAGATTCCATCCAAATTGTGTCTGGAGGTGGTCCAGGTCTCCCAATCTCACGTAGAAGATCAAGAGACAGGGTGAGCAGAGACAGGGTGAGCAGAGATAGGGTGAGCAGAGATAGGGTGAGCAGAGATATTGTCATTTCTGAGAAGGTTTTATCTAACACAAGCATTAGCCTTCAAGGAGATGCAAAGATAGACGACTCTTGTTCTGAGACGTCACAAACTGGTGCAACATTTGACTTCAACGAAAAGCATTTTTCTACAGTTTCATTCATGTCTGCTAAATCAGGATTTACAGACTTTGACTTGCACAGAGTTAATAGTCAAACCTCACTTGTATCTGAATTCGAGGCGTCGTCCGAGTATAGGAATTTTCCACGTGCGGAAAGCTATGGTACCATGAAATTCTTTAACTACCCCATGAATGCTCCCCCCTCCTTCAATGAAGCTGAGGATGAGTTGAGAACAGAGTTAGAGATGATTGAACAACAATATCAAGAAGCAATTAGAGATTTATCAAAAAGAAGATATCAGGCCATTACTGAGGCTAGGAGGAAGGTGTCACAGAAATTTCCAAACTTTAAATAAGTACTTTCACTTTTCTAACATGTAGTAATTACTATTAGTGTGTTCTCCTTTATCAATATCCTTGTAAGTAACCATTGTAAGTAGTGGGATATGGATGAAAAAGGGTTCTCTTATTAGTCATTGTAGCAAGGAACTTTCATTGAAAATATCTATTAAAAACCAATTTTACTAACAATGTTACAAAACATTCTCTAAAACTTCTCCTTCCAACATCCAAAACATTCTCTTTGGTTAAAATATGCTAAATTATAATGCACCACATTTTTTATTCATGTTTGATAATTATAAATTACAGTGATTTAATTATTATAATTTTTTCAACAGAAAATGTTATTTTAACCATTCCAGTGCATAAAATGAATTTCACATTTTATTGCAGCCTTACTAAATTTGGAATAATAATTTTGATTGAACAGATATAAACACTACTAAAAATATTTACAAGTTAAAAGTGATACATTGTGGGAAGATTACTTAGTTTTTCTAAAATATTTTTATATCATTACTATTATTTTACTACAAGTATAAACCTACTTTTACAATGAAAACGCCACAACTACCAAATAATATTTCCAACTAACTAATAACTTGTTCCTACTTCAAAGAAATACCTAAATAATTTCCATTGGAATTACAAAATAATATTTTAGTAAAGTGAGAGTTGAACAAGGTTACGTAGCAAAGTAATAAATAAGTAAAGGGTACACATCATTATTCATTTTCTTTAAACGACAAAACGTGGGAAAAGCATGCCTCATAGGTTTTAGAATCAATGAGTGCCAATTGCCATCAATTTTTGAAATACAGCTGCAGTTATGGGCTCAAATCCAATTCCTAACTTTTAATTCGATAAATTTTATCTTAATATATAAAATAAATAAATAAAAATTAACTTTTGGTGAGTATTTGTACAGAAAGAGTAAATTAGAGAAGAGGGGTGAGCTTAGTTGAAAGGTAAGGTGTAGCTTGATATCATTGTTTTGATTACTATTTCAATGTTTTGGCACTGAGAAATTGACCCTAAATAAGAAAGCTATGCAGTGTCTACAATGGTGATGGAGAAGGGACGATGCTTTTGGAAATGAAAATTGAAAAGTGAGTAATACAACCATGCAGATGTGACTTCATCCAAAAGATAACAAAAAGTAGAACACAAAAACAGAAGAAAAGGCTTTCTATTTGAAATGTGATTTAATTTGAAGATATGTATATAATTGCGCCATTGTGAAAACAATATTATGAAAATAATGCTTCATGGATTATTCAATAATCATGTTTATTTGGGGGAAGAGTTTTCAATTAATTGATTTATGATTATTACCCAAAAACCACACAAATTAAAATTGAACTCTAATGATGAAAATAACACTGCAATACACATGATTGTGGACAAAAAAAATATTATATTTATCATTTATGTCCCTCCCAATATCTTTTTCAAAGGAATCCAATGAAACCCCAATCAATACTCATCATCTTAGCAATGTATCTGAATTTTTTTGAGTTATTCCAAAAAAAAAAAAAAAAATTGTTAGGAGCATCTGCAAAAAAATTCGCACCAATTCATTTGAATTCTTATTTTGAAATGAAATATTCAATGAGTTAATATTATTAAAAAGTGACATTAAAAAGGAAGTAAAGAGACTGTAAAGTTGGTTTGGTTTAACTGTATATACATGAAGAAACTATTGTATTTATTAATTTATAATACACAATTTTAAGTTCATTACATTTATACTTCAATTGGTTTCGGGTTAATTATATTTGACTTTAGCACAATTAATTAAAAATAAAAGGCTTAACTCCTTAGGAGTATATGATTTAAATAAAATTGTCACAAAAATATTATTTTCTAAAACAAGTAATATAGGAAAAATAGACTACGCCTTCACAGTATAGAATAAGTTTATATATATTATCATTCAATTACAAGATACTATACATTATAAGGATATGAGTATTTACATTATTATTGTTGTTTAAGAAATACTCGATTTATTTTATTCCTTAATTGTTACAGTAGTTAAAAAGTTATTTAATGTTTCTTTTTCTTCAATCAGATTTTGTTTTATATTTTAATTAAATTGTTTGTGTCTGGTTATACACAAAGTATGATATTTAATTCTTAGTTTACCTACTATAATTAATTCAACAAATAAGTTTTTATTATTTTGATTTTGTATATCTTATAACCCTTGTTGAAAGTTTTATATAAATTATTGAAATGCAAATTTCAGAAGTAATTGATGTATACAATTATCTGGGAAAAATCTGAAAGAATGTAATACACGCAACGTGATAGATCACCATGCCCCGAATTCAGTGGCTTCAGATTCTTGCTTGCATAAAGGTAAATTCAACGCAGTAGGTATTTACTGTCAGTGTAGTTCTACCCACCAGTGTAAAAAAGTTTATCACTCACATGAATAAGCTTCAAATTAATCATCTGAGAAAAAAATTGAAAACAAGTGTTCCAGTTTGTTTGAAGAACAACAGGTTCACACAGAATACTACTGATTTAGTTGCAGAAGAAGTACACAAATGCATGCATGTACAGTAATATGTATATGTATAGGTGTATATATATATATATACACAGAGGTATGAGTACTGGAAATGTTCTTATCATGATATACATCAGAAAAACAACGTTGATGTGGAAATTCTGCAGCTTTTTGATCATTCATCATTGTCTATAATAACTGATATACACTCCAAAAGTAACCCCCAAAAATAAAGAGATTAAGCATCAACTATCTTCTTTAAATAATTCACCTAATAGATCATACATACCACCCATTATGGCATTACAACCCCAGAATCAAAATAACAGCATGCCCCAAATGTACATTAGTTTTTGCTTCCAAACAGAAAATTGAAATGAAAATCCAAAAGTCACCTCAGAGAAAAACTGGTCTTTAGGGTGATCTCCAACTTTGTAGACCAATGTCATTGTGTTTCTTTGAAGGAGAGGAGTATGGTATGGGCAACCTTTTAGGCAAGAACCCAAGAAAATGCCCTCTGTGTGGAGACTTTGGCTTGAATTTGAAGACGTTGTTGGTGGTGGTTCTTGAGCCATGACAGTGAGACAATGTGCAGAGAAACAAGATCAGCAAGAGCAACAGAAATTGGTGTCTCGTCCTACGTATGACCATTGTGTAAACTTTGAAGACGGTGAAGAAGATTGAAGAGAAAAGATGAAGTTAGGGTGGCTATATTGTGAGGAAAATGAGGTGGAAATGGAAGGAAACATGGGCAATTAAATGCGAGAGAGTGTGAGTGTCAGAAGTGAGGGGGTTGGTTTGGTTTGAGAGTTCATGTGGGGTGTAATTTGGCAGAGATCGAGTCAAAAGAATTGGGATGCTTCTTCAAATGTTGGAAGCAGAAAGTGGGAAAGCCTTAGGAAAGCTTTTTGGAAGGGGCCCTTATGGGATAAAGTGATTATTATAATGAAGAGAACGAAAAAAGAAAGATTATGGGAGAAAAAAAAGATGATATTCGAATACCAATGAAGAGAAAGCAAAGCAAAGTGGTGTATTATGATATTACTATCACATTATGTCATCTATTTTGTGGTTAGGTGAATCTTTTGGTCCCACTTCGTATTAATGGCCCGGCTAAGTAACTAGCAACAGTTTTAGACTCCTTTCTATACAGGAAAAACTTGTCCATACACCAATGATAGTGCCTTTTGTATTTCATTTCAACCTCACTCTCTCTCTCTCTCTCTCTCTTTCTCTATCTTTCAACCCATTCCCCTAATTAAAGGAGCTACTGGCTACTCCTTTGCCTTGTCAATGTGCACCTACAGTAACTAAACTACTACCAACTTCACGTACATTCTGACCATGTAGTTTTCAAACTGATAAATAAACCAGTTGATAAAAACATATACATAGTTTATATTATTTGAGTGTGTTATCTAATTTTTGTTTGAATCTTAAACAAAAACGTTGAATTTGAGGAGTGTGGGAGAGTATTTTTTATTGAAACGTACATTATCTGAAGTTTGAAGTTGAGGTTGGAGTGGTCGAAGAGATACTAAAAGGGACAAGAAAAGTGGATTGTCTAAAAAGAGATACTAATAATTAAATGCAATGTGTAAGTTTGAGGTGGACCATATCTAAGGTGAGCGCTTCATTAAAAAAAGTAGTGTGTAGTGTCTGTGCTGCTAGTGCTAGTGGCTGTGCCTGTCAATGCCTTCCCTCTCAGACCCTTCCACGATCATGGCCATGCTTTCAGACACACTGCCTCAATATTCTCTGCCTGTCCCCAGCAACACATGCAAATTGCAAACGCTTTTCTTTCTCATCTTTTCTATTCATTTCGGCTCTTCCCTTTATTCTAACTTCGGCTACTTCATATCTGTAGTTAAGTCAGTGTTTAAATTTATCTACTACTCTAATGCATACACTAACATAAAAAGCACAGGAATTAACCACTGTTTAAGTGTCTCTGTTACTTTGTTGAACAGTGAGCGTTTATGACACAAGTCTCTGCAACATTTGACAATATTATGATTTCCTCAAGACACCATCTTTCTTCTGAGAACATGGAAGGAGTTGGAAATTTAATTCCCAGGACGAAATTGAGGAGGTGTGGCCTACAAGGAAACAGATGGGGCTCCATATAAGACCACATATACTGCAATGTTACTGAATTGACCCTTGGAACCAATCCAGCAATCATGGTACCAAACAACAAACAGAAGTTAATTTGAGGGTCCTACCAGAAAGTTGAAAAGGAACATTCAAATAGAACAGGGACAATCAAGGGGAAGAATGCACGGTTGCGTCCCTGGACTTGTATTTATCTCTGTACATCAACACATAAAGCTCTCCTTTCAAGTCCCCACCAGCTCCATTGCAATCGCAACGCTATGAAAACTATTACACGTTGCATCACACTTTTCCTTTCATTTACTTTTCACGTTTCATGAAACAGTACATTTTCATGGAAAAAAGTTTCAGAAACTATGCCAAAGGGTCATGGTAGCTAAGAACATCAAGACCTGACCCGTTCAGAAATTAAAGATAACCATCGAAGAAAAAATCTGTGCTGACTTATGAAATGTATGATTATGACTTGATTTAATTTCTCCCCCAACTCTGCATTTATTTGTGTGGTACTGGCTTTTTCTTTTGTTAGGATCAAATTTCAAACACCTACTTCGCCAGAGATTTGGTATGTGTACTAAGGGATTCGCATTCCGTATATTTAAGTTATAGTATATTGGTTAGTTTACACTTTAACTTAGAAGTTATTTTTTGTAGAATTGAGTAATCAAATTTAAACAAAGAAAAAGAATATTATAAATTATTACTTCTCTTAATCATTTTAATGTCTTCATTTTGTTTCCTTCCATCATCACACGCATAGAAGGTACCACCCTAAGGGCAACTCAAAATATAAAGTTATTTCAACTAATATGCAACCTATATTATGATTTATACCGTGATTCCTTATTTGACTTTTTTGTATTTCAAGATCTTTTTGACCAAAAAATTGTAAAATAGGGTCCGTTGATTTTTTTCTTTTAAAATGGGTCAAATCATTATGGGTAAGACGACATTCAGGGTGAAGTCGTCCAACCCATAACCGGTTTTGCTTTTTGTTTTTTTTAAGTGATGTCGTCGTTTTTTAGAGTGGTTTTGGTTTAATTGAAAAGTGAAGTCGTCCTTTAACATGACCACTTCACTTTTCACTTTAGGTTTTATTATTTTTAATTTTTTTCAATTTTTCATTTTTCATTAATTTCCTTTTTAAATATTTCGAAGTCTGGGAGAGGGAAGAGGAGCTTCTCCACGAGAGAGAGAGAGAGTGAGGAGGTGCGTAGGGCGTGGCTGGAGAAGGATATGCGCGCTTTCTACAGTGTCTGCGACGAGTTTGAGGTGCTTTTGGTCGGAGATTAGAGTGTCACGGAGAAGAGTAGCTATGAGACGACGCTGGAGTTCGGATTGCAAGAGGACAGAGGAGGTGAATGCGGCAGTGTGGCGGAGGATCTGAGATTGAGTGGTGACCGTTACAGTAGTCATGGCGGTGGAACAGTTAGTAATAAAAAGAAAAAAAAAGTGAAGTCGTCGTATACGAATACGACTTCGCTTTTTCTAGATGAACAAAACGTCCTTCCAGAGGACGACATCACCTTAAAAAAAAAAAAAATAAAGAAACTGGTCTGGGAAGGACGACTTTACCTTCAATGTCGTCCTCCTTCCTGACAACTTGACCCATTTTTGAAAAAAAAAAAATAACGAACCCATTTATACAAATTTAATTTTGAATGAACCCTAAAATACAAAAAAGCCTTCCTTATTTTCTCCTACAACCGATCTTTCCCATTACTTTCTTTTTTATTGTCTTTGTATTTACACGTTTTCTTGCCATACGTAGTATATTAATAAATAAAAAACACTGATATTTTCTCATTAATTCATAACTATATCTACGATGATCATAATTTATAAAAAGATATTTGTGATTAACCCAAAACATCAAAGTAATATGTTTATAAGTCTTTTTTATTATATGGTGTTTCACTCTCTCATTTATACCTAATGTAAGACTTAACTAAAATATGACTTTTTTTTCATATCCTATATACAATAACTTATTTAAAATATTGCTAATTTCTATCTAATGATAAGTGTATTATTATTTTTATCCTATCTTGTTATTAAAAAGAAAAAGAAAAACAAACATATGTTTTAGGGAGGGAGTGTCAATGTAATTTATGTCGGTTTTAATACACTTCTAAATAAAGTTTGCATTTTATTACCTAGCGATTGACCTAAAAATTTCTTAATCCCTAAAGTTTCTCTCTTGGAGTGGGTTAGGTCAAAGCTAAAGTGAGTATGACACCATTATATGACTTGACTTTAATTAGATCTTAAATACAAGATCTTTAACATGTGTTAAAGATTGATACAAGACTGTCGAGATTAAAGATCAAGATAAATCGTTTGAACTGAAGATAGAGTTGATTATGTTCAAACCAAAAAGTCAAGCTTTTCCATGATCTTATTTTTATAAATCAAATCCAATTTGACTCAAATTCAAAAACTGAAATATGAATTTGAGAATAAGAAGAATTTAAATTCTTACTTTTTATGTTAATTTTGAATTTTTTTCATTTTAAATGCTAAAAATATATTTAATTATTAAAATTTTAAAAATATAAAAGTGATGGTCACCAAATAGGGTGTTTTTTTAATTGAATGCCGACCATAATAAGGGTTTTCATTTTCAGTAAAAAGAGAGAGATTATTTTACTATATTTTACAGTATTAAAAAACCGTGATTCTTGATTTTGTTTTACAAATTCTAATATACTAAGGATCACTTTTAAACCAAAAGATTCCATTGGCACTCCTTAACAATTATCTGCAATATATGAAAAGAAAGAAAAATACAAAAATGAGGAAAATACAAAACTTGAAATTCATTATACAAAACGAACAAACCTTAATGTAGATAAACCTCAGTGAAATTATCTCACTTTACAAACGAGTGTTTAGAATCAATATCCGTGTTTGTTACACAAATAGAAAAATAAAATATACAACATTCATGTATTACACAATCCCGATAAACAACACTAACATCACCAAAGGTCTCAAATTAAAAGCCTCATACACAAAGTTTGTTTAAAATGGGAAAGTATTTTTTTCCCCATCAATTGGAAAACATAATTTAAACATTTATGAACTCTAAAAACAGTATAAGATATCTTTAATGCCCGATCAAATGATTATAATTTACTTTTTCTTGATTTTATTAATGCTCATCACTTTTAAGGTGCGATGTTTATTAGTGTAAAGGTCTGGTAAGATCTCAATCATATATTATTTACATTTTAACTTTAAAATATTTATTAATGTCATTATAAAATATTTCTATGTAAAAAAAGTTTTTAATTTAAAAACTAAATCAGTATATTTATAACTCATGTTCTTAAATGTATTGTTAATCAACATATTTTATTGTATATGTTACTTATGTGTCATCACAAAATGCATAGTCATGATAAGCGATGACCAACACATCACACAACAACCACGTGAAAGCTTCTATGGCTAAGAAAAAAGAAACGAGAAACACACTGAGATAAGAAAAAAAATAATCTTGCTTTTTTTATTTCTTACAACTTGAGAAACAAATTGAGAACTTATCTTGAATAGGTTTTGAACAATAACATATTTGCAAATAGTTATCTATAACTGTAACATCTCCCTTCAAGTCGAATGGTGAATACTCACGATTTCGAGTTTGGATACGATAGTTCTGTAGGTAGATCGCTGAAGAGCTTTGGTGAAGACATCGACTAACTGTTCACTTGATTTGATAGGTAGAAGTTGAAATAAATTAACTTGAATCTTTTCACAAATGACATGACAATCTATTTTAATATGCTTGGTTCGTTTGTGAAAGCTAGGTTATTTGCGATGTGTCTAGCGACTCGATTGTCGAAATAGAGAACAAAAATGGTGAGGTTGAACGTGAAGGTCCTGAAGAAGAAAGTTGACCCATTGTAATTCGCAAGTGGTTGTGGCAAGGGCGTGATACTTTGCTTCAGCTAAAGAACGAGAAACTATGTTTTGCTTCTTAAACTTCCACGAGATTAAAGAGCTTCTGAGAAAAATATAGTAACCAATAACTGATCGTTTGGTAGTAGCACAAAAGGCCCAATCAAAGTCTCTAAAAGTCTTTAATTGTATGCCAGCATCGGAGGAGAAAAATAATCCTTGTGAAGGATTAGATTTTATGTATCTTAGTACATGTTGGGCTACCTCACGATGACAAGTAGTAGGATTTTGAAGAAATTGACTCAAGAGGTGAACGACATAGCTTATGTCGGGTCGTGTGTTTGTTAAATATAGGAGTTTGCTAATGAGCCTCTGTAGGATTCAATATCTTGGACAATGTCAATAGATTGGAATAATATCTTGATCTCACTCATGAGGGGGAGTAGAACATGGTTTGCTGCCAAGCATTCCTATGTCCTGTAAAATATCCAAAGCATATTTTCTCTGGCATATGTGTATTTGCTTTCTTGATCTGGTGACTACAAGGCCTAAAAAATATTTTAAATGATCAAGATCTTTAATTCTAAAAACATCATTAAGAAAAAATTCTTTACAAGAACAATGTCATCAACATACACAATGAGGGCATTAAAGGTAGTATTGCTTTTCTTAGTAAAAAGGGAATGGTCAGGCTTAGATTGAATAAAATCATTAGAAATAAGAGATGATGAAAGTTTAGCAAACCATTGTCGGCTTGCTTGTTTTAAGCCATAAAGAGATTTGGTGATCTTGGAAACTTGATTGATTTTGATGTTATTCAAGCTTGGATGAGGTATCCTATATACTTTTTTATTAAGATATCCATGAAGAAAGACATTTGTCAACATCTAGTTTATGTAAGTGCCATTGTTTAGCAGCAACAAGGGCAAACAGAAGTCTTATAGTTGTGAGTTTAGCTACTAATGAAAAGTTATCAAGATAGCCAATGCCCTCTAGTTAGATGTAGCCTTTGGCTACAAGCCTTGCCTTGTACCTTTCTATACTTCCATTTGCCCTTCGCTTTATCTTATACACCCACTTGCACCTAATTGGTATTTTGTTAGGAGGAAGATTTGTTATGTCCCAAGTTCTGTTGATTTCTAAGGCCTTCATTTCTTTATCCATGGCAACAATCCATTCAAGGTGTTGACATGCTTCAAAATAAGTATGAGGTTCTATGTTAGAATATATGGCTAGAGCATACCTAAGTTGTTCTTTAGAAAAAGTGTTATTGTTTGAAATGGGAGATATAAGATATTTGTTTTTGATTTTTTTTTTATTTTAAGTAGAAATAGATTTGTTGACATGATGATGACAATCCTTCATAAATGTTTATAATTTTTTTTATTCTACTAGATCTTTTGAAGGTATTATGGTCGTCCTCCAAGTGATTTTGCCCAATATTTCGTTCACTTCTGCCTTCATCATTGTCATGGTTTATGGCTTCTACAGTGGGAGTCACATTGTCTTCTCCAATATCTTTTATATGATTATAAGGCCCACTTAGTACAATAACAACATGAAAGAGTTCAAGTAGTAACTCAAAATTGTTTTGAATAGTCTCACTATTGAGATTGTGGTTATCATTAAGAATTTTATAAGGAAAAATGTTTTCATAAAAGACTACATTTTTAGTTATAAAAGTTTCTATATTTTTTATATCAAGAACATTATGTCCCTTTACTCCAATTTTGAACCTAAGGTAAACACATTTCCTAGGTATGTTTGGTTTTATCATCCATTATGGTTAAAAAGTATGTGTGCCCGTGAACTGAAGAAATAACAATAGAGCCCCAAGTATCAACATGAACTAAATCAAAAGCATTTTAAAAAATAGTCATACTTTGTTGAAAAGGCAATCTGTGTTGTTTGGCAAAATGACATATATCACATACTTTCTTAGGAATAGAATGTACATACGGGAAGTGTTTGCAAATAAATTCTATAGTTTTATCAACAGGGTGCACTAATATGAAATACCAAATGTCAAGATCATATATTTTACAATTCAACATATATTTAGTAAAAATATCTATAGTATCTTTCTTGCAAGCATTTGAAATATCTTGAATGTAATATAACCCATTGTGTAACTTAACATGCCTAATCATCTAACACAACTCATGAGAAAATATTAGTTTGCCATTTGAGTCTTTGGTCAATCTTTGAAAAAATATGAGATTAAAGGCAAAGTCAAGAATATAGAGAACATTTAAGAGAGTAAAGTTTTCAGAAAAGTAAAATGTTTCCAGCATAATGTGCTATGTAGAAGAATTATTAGGGAGTTCAATTGAAATTGGTTTGATTCTGTAGAGTGTCAAGAAATAATCTTTTGTGTATGTAACATGATATGTAGCACTAGTATCTAAAATCTAAAAAAATTTACTTGTATGTGACTTAGTAATAAACTCATTGCTTTTTTTTTTCTGAATATGATTAATTTTATGCTTTGATTCATCTTGAAGTAGCCCCAAAAGCCTTTGAACTTGAGCAGGGATAAGTTGGTTACCAGTTTCCTTGGATTCTTGATTGTTTAGATGTTAAGAATCATTATTTACATTTAGGTTCCAAATTTGTTTTTGCGCATCTTTGTCCTACCACATATTGCCATTAGGATTTTCATTCTTGAATTTATACCAAGGAGGAAAGTCGTGCTTAGCATAACACTCATTGACAGTATGATTTAGCTTGTTGTAGAAGGAACATTTTTTTTTTCCTTGAATTTGATTTCTGCCCCTTTCCTTTTCCTTGTCCTTACCATCCAGTACCTTTGGCCTACGATTTCAAATTGTTATTCTTCTTCTCAATAAAACTTAAGAGCATTTAAACTTTATTCAATATGTTCCCAGCAAGTTGCCTTTCTTGTTGCATAACCAAAGAGAAAGCTCTATTGATGTTTGGCAGTGGATCCATCATCGAATTTTGAGATTTGACATTGTTATAGGCATCTCCCAATCCTTTCAAAAAGCACATAACATATTTAGTATCTTTGTATAACATAGATCTTGGATGATTGACAATCGCAAACATAGTTAGATATTGGTCTTAAAGATTCCAATTATTCCTAAAGAACTTTTCAATCAATAAAGAATTGTGAAACATTCCTCTCCCCTTGTCTAATGGAGTGAATTTCTTGTAACAACTCCGAAATCCTGAAGTAATCTCCCTTAAAAAACCTCTCGTTTAAATCTTCCCAGAGATCTTTAGTAGTATCTATGTATATAATGCTTTCGGCAATTTGTGGGGAAAGCATTCTTGTGATTCAAGAAAGCACCATCACATTACACCTTTCCTAAGATTCAAAACCTTTATCTTCGGTTTTAGAACAACAATACTCCTATCTATAAACTTCAATTTATTCTTTGATAAGAGGGCACACCTCATACTTATACTTCAAGAAGAAGAATTTGCCTCTTTGAAAGAGGTAGAGACCAAAATCAAACCTAGATTTTCTTTAAGATGAATATAGTAAGGACTATTAGGATTTAGGTTCTTATCCATACCACTTTTAATTTGGTAGTTTAACCCATATATGCGAGAAAGAAAAAAGAAGATTAGCAAGAATAGAGAAAAAGTAGTAGAACAGAGCAAACCTTTAAGCCTAACTCAACCCCACAAAACTGACTTGTAAGGTGATGTTTACACTCACTTATATACTCTAAATTAGCTTTATCTTTAGTCGATGTGAGACTTCATACACACCCCTTCACGTCAAGGTATATACATCTCATGTGTGGGACTATATCGGTGGTCTGATAACGGCCTGATAGTAGGTGAAATGATATGCTTAACAAACACAAATCTCCCGATAACGGGTGGCACAATAGGTTGAACAAACAACAAATCTTGCAAGGATAAGTTTTAACCCGTGGCTCTGATACCATGTTGTATATGATACTTACCTATAGGGGTGGCAAAACAAGTTAGTCTCGCCCATTTTGGCCTAGCCCATCAGTGGCCCATAACATACGAGACAATTAAAAGCATATTTAATTATATAAATATTTTCTAAACTTTGAATTGATTACTTAATGTTTCTAATTAGATAAATGAAATAATTATGATATTTACATGTTAAATTACTCTTTGATAACTATTAATTGGAACTTAATTTGTAAGTACTAATGATTTAAATTACAATACTATTATATATTTACATCTTTAAAAAATATAATATAAAAAAATTAATATTTTCAATTATTTTTTATTTTTGTTTTTAAAAACGAGTTGACGAGTCAAGCCAGGTTGACTCATATTTTGGGTTATCAAATTGACAGGCTGGACAGGCCGGGTCAAAACAGGCTGACGAGTTGAAATCTTGAATTTCACCCATCCCTTTTAACAAGGAGTGATAGACTGGCTTGTTGAGCCCAACCCATTTTGCTACCCCTACTTATATGTCATCACATAATGCATAGTTATGATAAGTGGTGACCAACACATCACACAAGAGCCACACGATAACCTTCTATGGATGAGAAAAGAATAAACGAAAACACACAGAGGTAAGAAAAAAACAATCTCATTTTTTTTTATTTCTTACAACTTGAAAAACATATCGAGAACCTATCTTAAATAGGTTTTGAACAATAACAGATTCACAAAAACTTATCTACAACTATAAGGTACTTCAGTGGAAGTTTTATAAGATCTATTATAACTCAGATATGACTCTTCCAATGAAAATGCCCAAAATCTCTTAAAGTTATAAAGAAAGATTCAAATTTAATGTAACCATTATGTGATAGAATTGTGCAGCGAAATGTTTGCCTATGGACAAAACCCAAAAGGGAGGATGAATTAGTTTGTTTAATAAAAAATGTGCTTTAAAATTTTTCCCTTTTATATCAAAGTTCAATTAAAATCTTTTCCTTTATTTTAATAATCATAACAAAATAAAGAGAGTAGAAAAGAGAAAATTACACAAGGCATTTTATACGAATTCATATCGAAAGACCATATGCCTAGTTGTTAATATCTATAAAGAAGATTAACCCAAACACTAAAAGTAAATTGATTACAAATATGAATAAGGATAATTTAGGATAGAAAACACCTTTATTGAAGCCACAAGAGATGAAAGACACCTACCTTGAAATCCACAAGGGATGAACGCCTCATTTAAGTCCCACAAGGATGAAAACATCACCTTATAAGTGGGTGCAAACATCACCTTATAAGTGTTGGGAATAGTCCAAGTGTGAGTCAAAGTCCCACATTGGATAGAAAAGACAAAGTTAAATACTATATAAGAATAAAGGTCCATAACAACATTGCCTTAAGGTTTTGGGGTTAAAGAGGTGTCTAAGGTCTTATATGTGTATGACTTATGCCATATATATAGAGAACCCACAATCTCTCAATGACTATGCCTATAACCATGACCATAACCATAACATATATCGCTATCATACCATTCATTAATATCTAATTTCACACTCGAACATTAATGTCTAATCTCTTGCTCGAAACATATTCACTTCTTAACATATTTAGTTAAAATTAAGACAAATTATTATTCAATCTTGAATCATTCTCAATTTTAACAAGTTAGAATAATTCAAATTCAATATTTTATCTTTCATTTTCTTTCATATTTCTCGAAATAGAGAAAATGATTTGCTTATGAATATCCAACAGCCTCACTAATATGGTTAGATTAGGCAATTAACAAATGTAAAATAATTCATTTTGTTTAACCCAATGAGTGAAGGAAAAGTTCCTTGTGGATCTCCTATTGAGTATGCTAAGAAAAATAATAACATGAAACGGTGAGTATGGACAAAAATAGTTTTCAACATCTAAACATTTTGTGCACTCTATCTAGAATACAATGAATTTATTATATATTTAAAAAAAGTTCTTGTTAAAATTGAGTACGCATTTTATATATTGTTCGTTTTGAAATTTAATGATATCATTACAATTTTATCCATTAAAATATTTTAATAAATTAAAAAAATTATCATTCACTTTAGAGTTATTTAAATTGTTACATTTCAATTCTTTTCTATATGTTCTTCAAAAAAAATCTAATAATTGATATCATTTATAGAGAGTGTTATACAAATAAGAAACTCAAATCAATATGTGAAATTTGTCTAAGCTACCTAAACTTTTCAATACAAGCAACAAAAGTTGCATTCAATATTTTGTTCTCCCTTTTGTAACATTACTTTGACTTTCTTGGCTTCATAGTTTGATTGCGTGAGTATTCATCGAATTGATTCAATGAATTTAATATCTCATATTTTAATTTATATGTTTTTAGATTTATCTTTTCTATCGAACAAACCAAATACCAGATAAATTATTTTCGAAATTTAGATCATACATCATATACTTTAGCATTTTTTTTCATTTATTTTGATCTAACAGTGCTGCCAATTGTCATAATTTGGTAATGTTTATTGTCCCATTTTTAAGCAAAGGAACCAATAAGATATATATAAAATGATAACTATGATAAATCAAATATTTAATCATCAAATAAAAAATAGTTGGCCTAGCATTAATCTAAATTAAAAATTGAATAAAATATATGTTTCAGTTCTTTTAAAATTTTCCAAATTCAGTTTTTCTATTCCAGAAACTATTACAGTTTTGTATCTCTAATTTGGAAATAATTTTACCTTTTATTATCAAATAATTATGATTAAAATTTAATTTAAGCGTGATTACATATTAAACATAAAATGTTAGAAGAAAAAAGTATTACTATTTTGAACTAAAATCAAATTTAAAATTTTAGAAGGAAAAATACATATTCACCTTAGAATTTTCATATGGATTAGAAAAAAATAGTAGAGTAAAAGGTTGAAGAATATAATAATTTATTTGTATATCATAATCCAATAGTCCAAAATAAATCAATAATTTAATTATTATTTGCGTAAACACCCCTCCAGGCCCAACTGATTCAACCCATCATTACTTTGAATATGGTCATTAGTATTAATATTTCTTTTTCTGATTTCAACTACGAAGAAGATTTTAATTTTATTTTATTTTGTAAACTTAACTAAATTTAAAATAAATATAATATCTTTTAATTAAATCTTAGAAAAAATTGTTCTAAAATTCTTGAGAGTGATTTTGGTTATTGGTTATTTTCTTTAAAATACTAAAATTCACAACATAATTTACAATATATTGTTTTAAGTTCAATGTTAATACAATTAAAAAATAGAGAAATATTGAGCAATTTTCTGTTAAGCATAAAAGGATACGATTATAATTTCCCTATAACATAATATGTGCATAATAGAAATAAATAAATAAAATTTCAATATTTACATGACTTTCAATTGATAGAAGAGCAATAAGGAAAAAGAGGAAAATGTTTTTGTTCAACCCCTTTTAGAAATATTTATTGATATATGTAAAAGAAAAATAAAATAAGAGACTCATGTCAGAAAACTTCTTGATAAAATTTGCGACGAAAAATGAAGGATTAAGATCCCTAAACCCTTAAAGTTTATTGGGTCTAATAAAATGTAGTTAAATATTGTTTGAATAACTGCAAGGAATTAACATTAGAAAGAAGACAGTGTTTTCTATTTTAAAACTGAAAGATGATCATATCATAACATACGTTTTATCCATTTCAAAGACTTTTTTTATTTATTTATTATTTTCAAACTTTGAGATAATATCAGTTACTTATCCTTGTCAAAAGAAGAAACAACACAATAATATACGAAATGCCAAAATAATAAATACGAGAGAGAGATATCTAGAGAGAGAGAGAGAGAGATGTATATATACTACTCTGCAGTAAATTAATCAAATGATAACGTTTCATTAATGAAGAAACTACTAACTTTAACCTTTCATTTATTGTAAGTAATTATGTAGGGTTGCTTATAGCGGGGAATTAAAAAGCCAGCTATATATTCCTTCTTTTGGTGTAAGAATTAAGAGAAAAAAAGTGTTAAATGAACCATTGTAAATTTAGGTTCCCCTTATGTGATCAAAAAACTAAAGGAAAGTTATTTAGAATGAAAAAAAAAATATTTTCAACATTAAATTTTATTATATTCATTTATTTATGTTTTAGTAAGTCTAATAGTTTTACACTATTTAGAAATTGAGATCTAAATGAAAAATAATATAAATACACTATTTAACTGTAAGAGACTTTTGAACTTCAAAACAAATAATATTTAAAATACGGTGATTAATATTGTGGATTTTACTTTAACATAATAAGAACAAAGCAATTTATTATTTATACTTGGAACACCACACTTAAATAATTAAAATAAAAAAAGGATTTCTCACAATTAGTTTTTCTTCTACCAATCGATCTAAAATGTTAGTTGAATTAACCTTTTTTTTTCTTTGTCTTTTCTTTTCTTAAACGAAAACTGAGCATAGATGATAGAGGAAAGAAGGAGAAGAGTAATGTTATTGAAAGAAGCATGCAAAAGTGAAGACGGAAAGTAAGGTTTGGTCAAATTTCAGAAGGGAAGTCGGAGTGGTTGAAATTTTTGCAGCCGCCGAAATCCGAATAATTCCCGTGTCATTTTCATGCAAATCTACGTAACTCACCACGAATAAGCTCCTTCTACGCCACCAAACACCAAACATTTCCCACTTAATCTACGCAATTCATGTGTGTTCTAACACGAAAGCTTGTTAAAGAATCGTTTTATCTTAAAATGAAGAATGCAAGAGTGTTTCAAAATGATAGTTAATTACAACATTTATTCTGTTGAACCAACTTTTTCTCTCGATTACTTTGTTTTAGGGTTTAGTCATGAAGTACGATAATATAAAAAGGTGGAGCATGTAGGGAAGTACTCTCTAGCCACAGTTTATTGCGTGAAAGTAGGGCTAGCTGTAACTTACGAAGCTGAGTTTTTAATCCAAAGAGAAAAAAAAAAAAAGAAATCATAGTGAAAAGAAAAGAAAAGAAAAGAGAAGAAAAGATGATATGATGATGAGTAGTTGTAATTGATGGAAGTGAGAATTGTGGTATTCTCCTACAAATATCTGCTTTCGGTGCCATAACCACGCACTGTATGTAAAACATAATGAGTCAAATTAAAGACCCCCCACCACCCCACGGCCCAAAAAGAGAAAAAGAAAATAATCATAATGAGGATATAAGTCATTAGTATCCCTGATTCTTCTTCTTCAGATCAATTTAAAAATAATAAAAGTGTAAAATCCTTTTATGATGAATAAATTGAAAGTTGAAAATATTTTGAAAGGAAATTATGAAGTGGTCCCCAGCACCCCACGTTCTCCCCCTCATCCTTCATCATAGGCATTCCTGCTCCACGTATCAGCACCATCACACGCACAATTCCCTCGCTGGTTGACCCAATACTAAAGCGCTTGTTTATGAAAACAAAAAGGGAGGCATCTTACGTCACCCACCTTTGACCATTCCCATTGCATCTTTAAACACCCCATGCTCCTCTCACCAGCATCTCCCACTTCTCTCTGTCTCTCACTCACTCACTCAACTCAACTCAACCATGGTAAGAGCAAGGGACGATCTATGCATCAACGTTCCCACTTTCTTCAAGTGCCCTATTTCCCTTGATGTCATGAAATCCCCTGTCAGCCTCTGCACCGGAGTCACCTACGACCGCTCCAGCATCCAACGCTGGCTCGACGCCGGCAATAACACCTGCCCCGCAACCATGCAACTCCTCCAAACCAAAGACTTCGTTCCCAACCGAACTCTACAGAGCCTCATCCAGATCTGGTCCGATTCTCTTCGCCACTCAAATCTCCCCTCCCCGGACCAGCTCCTCCTAACCGTCGCTCAATTGGAAACCCACTCTCTCCGCTCCGCTTCGCTCACCAAACTCCTCCACTTCGCCACAGATTCTCACCACAACAAACTCTTCCTTGCCAAACTAGAAGGCTTCGTCAACCAACTCATCCGTTTCCTCCACAATGTCCACGACGGAGGACTCATCGTCAGAGCTAACATTCAATTTCTCGAACAAGTTGTCCTTCTGTTAGGTCTGATTCTCGACAGCGTCGAAGATCGCGATGGATTGAGAAACTCTTTGCTCAAAGGAAACAAACAAAGCCTAGATTCTCTGCTTCTCGTTCTGCAGCGAGGAGGCTGCGATTCGAGAATCGCCTCCGCCAGGATTCTGCAGTTCATCGCCGCGGACGCCGAGTCGAAGATTTTATTAGCCGAGAAGGAAGGCGTGGTCGCGGAACTGCTGAAATCGGCGGCGCCGGAGAACGATCCGGCGCTGGTCGAGGCCGCGCTGGCGAGCCTGATCGCGATTTCGGCGCCGAAGCGGAACAAACTGAAGCTGGTGAGTCTCGGCGCGGTGAAGGCGCTGTCGAGGCTGTTGGCGGAGGCGAAGCTGGGAGCGGCGGCGGTGGAGAAGGTGCTGAAGCTGGTGGAGGCGGCGTCGTCGACGAGGGAGGGGCGGAAGGAGATATGCGAGGACGCGGCGTGCGTGGCGGCGGTGCTGAGCAAGGTTCTGAAGGTGTCTAGCGTGGCAACGGAGCATGCGGTGACTACGCTGTGGAGCGTGTGCTACCTGTTTCGCGATCGCAAGGCACAGGAGGCAGTGACGCAGGCCAATGGCTTGACCAAGATTCTGTTGCTGATGCAGAGCAACTGTGCGCCGCAAGTGCGCCAAATGTGCACCGATTTGCTCAAGATTTTTCGGGTGAACTCCAAGTCATGCCTCACCTGCTACGACACCAAGACCACGCATATCATGCCGTTTTGACGCTCTCCCTCACACGCTTGTAAAATGTAAATCAAACCAAATTTTGTTTGTCCATAGACAGATTTTATAACATGGAAAATCATCAGGGGAAAAAAAAAATTCATTTCCAAATCCTTCCCACTCTATTTCCTTCTCTTTCTCACACCGTGTTCATTTTTTCAATAATTCAATTCAATACCGCGATCATTTTTTGAGTTACTAGATTGTTAAATCGATGAACAAAAACGAACCTTGCGTATGAACGATGATGTTTTCACTGTGTGCAAAAGCAGGAACAATTTGGCTACTCTGTTTAATTTTTGGTTGATGAGAGAGATAGGGAGAGGGTAATTTGCATTTGTTTACATTGGTGGAGAGTAATTGAATTTGGACCGTATCTTTTATTGCTTTAGAAAAAGTGAGCATTATACCGCAACTAACGAGTGGGCCGAATACCTCTTCTTTTACAATAGAATAAGAGTGTGGTTGCCGTTGCTGAGACTGTATCTGCGTCAATATCACCAACAATTCAAACATGATCATCCTTCTTTTATTCACTCTCTGTTTCTATATCTTTCACTTGGAATCAATTGGTATTATCATATGACACCAATATAATAAGACAGAGCAGCAGCATTTATAATAATGATACAATAATGGCGAGATTCCGGGAGAGAAGTGAAATGAGTTGGGGTTTGGATCTGATTAAACGCAAAAAAAAAAAAAATTGTTGAGAAAGAAAGAGACAGAGTGGCCGAAAATGCTGAAATAGGGTTTGTTTGTGTTTGAATTAAAATTGTTTGTTTGGTAGAAAGGGGTGAAAAGGATGGGAATCCCAATTGAAAAAGAATGGTTTGACCACTCCAATCCCTACGGCATACATGCAAAATAGGAATGGTTATAGGGCCCTAAACAATGCCCACCCTCCATTATCATATCTTAAATAACATAATCACATTTCTTAAATCTTTATAATCTTCACAAAAAGTCTCCTCATTCTTCACCGGATCTACATCAAACACTTTTCTCAATTGCTGATATATACTAATTAATTCTTCGCTCCACTCACCTCTCTTCAATTTTATTTCTCACCAAAATACAACAACAATACCATTATACCTTACCCTTCCACATTTATTTTCAATATCTTTCTTTCTAATGCGCCACTTAAAATACGCGTTTCTTGTAGCTATACAATTTCGTCGAATACCACTGCTCACACGTGTCATTCAATTATGAGTTGTATCTTTATTTATTACTGCTATGTGTTTGTCTGGGTAAGGTTTATATATCACAACATAATACAAAATAGTAATCCAATTGTTCTGCAAACTACTGTAAATCATGATTAGTTATCTTTCTAAACTAATATAGCTTTGAATTGTGTGTTATTATTATTATTTAGTATTGTTTATATCGGCTCCTATTTAGAGCTGTCACAATGGGTTGGAACCCGTGAGCCAATCCGGTTCACCACGATTTCGGGCCAGGTTGGATTGAAATTTTTTTACAAATTTCAATACGGATTGATTTTTGACCCGGTTCATTTGGGTTGAACCCGTGATGAGCCGGATTAGCTCACCAACCCGCATATAAATCACACAAGTATTTTTTATTAAGTTGGGCTGCATATTTGCACATGTGCAACAAATAATGCTACTGGGGAAGGATGTTTAAGCTTTGTATTCAAAGCATAGTCATTAAGGATGTGTTTCTTATTTGTAATCTTTGTTTCTATTATTTTGTGATGATTGTGAGATACTACTCTATGCGAAAAATGATGAAGGAAAGTCATAGTATTTTTTTTTATTATTGTTTATGGGTTGAGGTAACCCAATTACCTTCTATTAATATATTTGTTCTTGCTAATAAAAAAAAATATTAAGTTGGGCTTTACATTTGGGTCATTTTAGGTTTTTTTTAGCCAACACATAAAAAATTTGTATTTTTTTATATTTTGGTTTGTATTTGGATTGTATAAAAGTTTATTTAGATTTTAATTAGAATTATAATTTAGTTTTGACTGAAAAAAAATAAAAAAAATTGTATTTTTTTAATTAAGTGAACCCGTGAGTCAACCCATTTAACCCGCCAACCCGTGGTGGGCCGAATCGGGTTTGAATTTTTTTGACTTGCTAAAAGGTAAGTCGGGTTGAGTTGGCTCACTAAATCATCAATTCATGATAAGTTGAGCCGGGTTGAGTCGGATTACTCATTTTTACAGCTCTACTTCCATTGCACGGATGCATGCATGCTAATTACCACCATAAAAATACGCTTTTTAATTTCAAGTTTTAGTATCAAAATACTATCAATTCTATGATACCAATCACCCATCATTAATTATGGTTATCAATCACAGATTACTGATTCAATCTGCTTAATTATTGTATTGAACAACCACTTTCAATTTCTATAACCATAATAATTGAAATACACGCTCTAGGGGAATCATTATGTTTTACATAAATCTACTTTTTGATTCGTGCTCAAAAAATTTTATAAAGTCAAAAGCATAGGGAATTTTTTGTAGGCGAAAGAACTATAAATATATTTCTATAAATATCAAACCAAGCATAACTATGTTGGCTCCTATTAGTTTTTTCCCGTAATTAGTTCGATCATTGACTAATTATATTTTTAATTTAAATATTATATATGGTTCAGGTACGTTTTATTGCAAAATCAACTTTTAAAAAATCAAATCACAATCAATATGTCTCACAGGACATTAAACATTTTTTTTACCGAGATCTGATGAACATTTTAAATGCATTTATTGAGAAATTTAAATGAAATGTATCAAAGGCAAAGTATAACATTTAGTATATTCAAAACTTGGAAAACTTCTACCTTTTTTTAACAAGTGCTCTGTAGATATTCGCTTCAATCTCGTATAAAAAGTTCTGTAAATATTCATTAATGATGGATACAGAAAAACTTTATTTGTTGCAAATATTTTTTCTGATAAAATGCACATAAAAAGGAAGGAGGGTGTACTTAGTAATTGAAAAGTGTGGATAACAAACAAGTTCTAAAACCAACACCATAGTAACACCAAACACATTCCGTACATCAGTTAGTTGTATTCATAGTGAGCATTTTTGTTGCTTTTTTTTCCTATTTTTTTCACGTACTAGCACAATCGCATTTTGGCAGTTTCTTCGAACATCATATCAAATTTCTTAATTTGGGCTGAATAACTAATTAAAATGAAGTGGGCCCAAGAGGAAGTTGGGCTTCATATCCTGCAACATTTTGGGCCTATAAACGGTCCACCACTTACACGTGACTTGAATATGTTTTTATGAGAATTAATCTGAAAGGAAATGTAAATTTTATGAGAATCGGTGACAGAACATGTTTTTATTTTAGGATAGCACTTATAGGAAATATTAGAAATTAAAGGAGAGATAAAAATTTACATTATATAAAATTGAGTAAAGTAAATAATATATATAGAAAATCCACAATTTTATTATTTTACTATTTTTTTAATAAAAAATATATCTTCATTACTTCATGACCATTCACATGAATTATACTCCGTATTTTCTCTGAATCCAAGAAAATAATATTTTTTTTAATTGTTTTTAATAATTTTTTCTGAAAAACATTTTCATGGATTAGATGAAAAACTATTTTTTCTCGAATTGAAATAAAAATTATATTATTAGAAAATAAAAAGGTACTAAAAAATACAATGATACTTTTATTAAATTATTTATAACAGTAAAGAATTAATATTTTGGCACAAATAACACATTAATTTTTTATTTATTAAACACTTATATAAGTATTTTTAATAATATTTACATCAATAAATAAAATTTAGTCATCTATAAAAATTATAATTTAATGTTTTTACATTTTCATAGAAAAAGATATAAAATGAAATAGAAATCATGAAGTGCTAATTTATGTTTATTTCCTGAGAGGAAAAGTAAACTGAGAAAGCAAATATTATGATAAAGTATGGAGATTTGATTTAGATTTTTTTCTTCTATATGTAACGTCTAATGTGTACATTTTCACCATTTTTTTTCTTTCAATTGTGAAGTTTATTTTTCATTTAACTTATGTTATCGATTCTTTAAAGTTGTTTACTTTATATTTATTTTAAATCATTTTACTTGCGGAAATTATTAGACTTAAATTCATGTTTATGCTCATTTAATTCATGTTTTTCATTCATTTAGTTTCATTCTTTTCATAGCCAAACTTTTGTAATTTACACTCAAATAAGTTTTGTATTTCATCTTTAAACTTACATGCTTCATTTACCATTATATTTCACTTTTAATTGAGCTTTAAAAAAATATAAAAACAGACCCAAAAAAGTTTGTTGAATTTTACATATATAAATATATATAATTTTTGCCAAGATAACGAAATTTTGATAATAATAAATTAAGTTTTAATACTTGTAATGATGAATAAAAGACAAATTAATTATTTTTCATTAAACTTACACAATTTTGAAGAATATTTATTTAAGTTGAAAATTGTAGAATATTAGTTTTTGTTTTTTACCTAGTGCAACGCACAAGTAACTAAGAAAATAATACAATCACTGTTAGTCCAAATTAGATTACACATAAGTAGTCTCAAATTCTAATTGAAATGAAATGAAACTTAAACGGAATTCAATTGAAATCAAATAGAAATGAATGTATTGAAATTGAAATGAAATTAGATGTGAAAATTCAAATTCAAATTGAATTCTAATTCAAACTGAAGTTCAAAGTTAAACACGAACTTTTATTGTTTAAAAGAATTAAATCCTCTTCAATTTATTTTCTTTTCTTCGTGAACAACTCCTTCATAAATTTTGAATATGAAGGCATTTGTTAAGAGTCTCAGAGAAAGGAATGCTAATCTTAAATTTTTTGAAGATATTCATAAACCTTGAGAATTGCTTCTCTTTCTCTTTTCTAGAACGAGTCTTAGGATAAGGAAGAGGCTTCACAACCTCTTTTCCTTTTCTTGTGACTTCCTCATCCTCTTTTTGCTCTTCCTTCTCTCCATTTTCATAAACCACACTTTGCTCATCAATAATATCATCCTTCTTTATTTTTTTCTTCTCAAGTTGCTCGGCTAACACTCTACCACCTCTTGTAGTTATGGTCTTACATTGCTCTTTAGGATTGGTTTCAGTGTTAGCCCCAAAATTTTTCTCAGGTTTATCTTCCAACTTCTTGGCCAATTGGCCAACATGTACCTCCAAGCTATGGAGAAAGGCCTTTGTGCTCTTATGGTTAGATATGGACACTGGCATAAACTAATTGAGGGTTTCCTCAAGTTTAGAAGTCCTATCATATAAAGAGGGTTGTTGTTGTTGCGGTGGTCTGTTTGAAGAACTAGGTTGCCCCATGCTAGGATGAGGTTTCCAACCTTGGTTATAATTACCTTGACGACCTTGGTAACCCATATAATTAACCTCCTCTAGAGAGGTGGTTTGTATGACACATTACCCGTTTGGGTGATCACCATCACACAACTCACCCTTGCACAGATTGCTGGTGTTGAGCCTGAGAAACATTTTGGATTTCTTTCGGTAACTGAGAAAGTTTCTCCATGAGATGTTCAAGTTGTTGAGTCATAATTTTGCTTTGAGCCAATATAGCATCTTGGGATTGCACTTCTAAAACACCACCTTTCTTTGGAAGTTGAGTTCTCTCATTAACTTCATTGTCACTTGATGTCATATTATGAATCAATTCATAGGCTTCACAAGGTGTTTTCCACTTTATAGACCCTCTAGTCGAAGCATCTAACATCAATTTTGTGTGAGATCTCAATCCTCCTAAGAAGATAGTTAGTGAATCAGGCTCATCAAAACCACGAGTAGGGTTTTTTCTGAGCAATCCATTAAATCTCTCCCAAGCTTGACCTAGTGACTCATCAACTTCTTGTTGAAAAGAAGAAATTTCTTGCTTCCCTTTGTTAATCTTTGACTAGGAGAAATATTTGGGTAGGAATTTAGCAACAACATCTACCTAATTAGTTAAACTATTCTCAAGAAATGAGTTTAACCAAACTCTAGCATTGCCAGCCAAAGAAAAAGGGAAGAGGTTGAGTGTGATAGCCTTATCTAGCACTTGATGGATATTGATAGTGTTACAGATTTCCAAAAATGTAGCCAGATGAGTGTATGGATTCTCATGTGACAATCCATGAAACTAGTTACCTTGGACTAAGTGAATCAAGGCCAACTTCATTTCCATATTTGCGGCATTCACAACTAGTCGAGCTATGCTATTGAAATTCAGCGGTGCTGGAAATGAAGCATAGTCTTCCAAAGTGCGCCGACCCTGATTGTAACATCCCGACCAGATATTACGGGTTTAAATAATAAAATAAAATAAGAAAATAAAATTTCATTAATTATAAATTCATTTCCCAAAAACGCGAGAAATTTAAAATAATTTATTTCAAAATAAAGATAACTCTAAATTCAAATTTCTCAAAATTCAATAAAATACCAAAACAGTCTTATAATAGTTTACAACTTTATTCCAAAACCATAAGTGATAAAACTCAATAAAAATTGTTCCCATGAGTTTTTCTCCGCTCCGTTGCTAAGCCTCACCAAATCCACCTGCAACATCGTCTGCTCCCGTGTACCGCGTACACAATCATCGCCAAACACAAGCAGATAGGGTGAGCTAACAAAACAAACACACACACACACACACACACACACACACATATATATATATATATATATATATATATATATATATATATATATATATACATATCTATGGCACAATTATACAAAATACACAATCACACCAAAGGAATTTCATCCCTTGATATCCCATCACATGGCCACAACCATGTTAATCATGTTCTACGTCTTCTACCTCAAGATGTCTTGCTGCCATACCTATCGGCCAACACGATAGAGCACGTGCGGGAAACCATGCTACAGATCACACACCGTAACGCATGGTGGAGTTCCCAAATACGAACATAGTTCGCAACGTTCCAAGACTACCAAACTCGTCAGCTAACTACTGAGGAGGGCAATCTATCTGGATCCATCCGTACTGGCCACAACCAGCATACTCACACCGGCAACACTCGCCAACCCGAGCTCAACTCAAGAGTTCCTCGTGTTCATCCGCCATCCCGAGATCAACTCAAGGGATGCCATTCCGAGCTCAACTCGAGGAATGCCACGTGCTTAACCTTTAAGATATCCTAGAAGCCTTGTAGATCACGCACATCATAACAAGCATAACACCAAACCGCTGCAGCAAAATCGCCTGGCGGGGGACACGTACCGCCAGGCGCTGCCGCTTCTAGACCGCCTGGCGGGAGATGTATACCGTCAGGCGCTAAGCGCCTTAGAACCACCAACTTTTTCAGTCACCGCTTGGCGGAACTACCCTCGCTGTCAGGCGCCTGCGTTCCAGGGACCCACTGTTATCCTCGTTATCGCCTAGCGGATTGACCATCGTCGCTAGGCGCCACGCCCTCTATTGCTTCTTGGATCTGCAACTATCGCCTGGCGAATCCCGTTCTGCCGCCAGGCAGTGTACCAGTACAACGATGATTACTGGTTTAGGTCCTCCAACTTTGTTGACACACTTTCCAATAGGTACTAACACCCCATGTGAACTTTACCAGTTCAACCCATCAACTCCCCGTGGATTTAATCTCACTACCAAATCTCTTTTCTTTCATTACCATTTAGATTCCTGACCCAAGATTTCTAATATGGGAACTGGCACCAATTCAATCTAACCATGTCACAATATACCACTGTTAAGTCTATATGTCATACATTATATAATGGCTCCAATTCTTGCTTAAGTCTCTGCCAACTACCATATAACATAAACTGTCATACCTTAACAATATATGCACTACAATTCCAACTAATCATACTCTCTATTACTCTAGTTATCAATTTCCATTATATCATAATCAGACTTTAGTAATATTTACACCAAGTTTCCAACGTGACCACACCTCCTCATGTCTCCTTCACTTCTAAAATTATACAATACCCGATCCAAATAAATTTTTATTGTACACCAACCTCCCAAAACTAGAGTTGCACCTTGCTGCCACGTAGAGGCACTATCCCTGCGCTGGCGCCTGGCGGCAGGCCTCGTGCCGCCAGGCGGTGCATGCCTTTTCTGGGCAAATTTCCATAATTCCAGCACCTGCAATATTCCAAGACCTGGAACACCCCTCTTTTATCACCAATTCATTAGACCCTAATACATTCTACTACACCCAAACTCTCATTTAGGATAAAACGTACCACTTCTAGTCCAATTCTCACACGAATCAAATCACGCATTCAGATTCCTCATTACGCAACACTAAAACGAGAATGATGCCATAATCATCCAATTTCCCTTCATTAGATCATAATTTCACAATACTTCACGTCCATTTAATCATTTAATGAGTTTAACACATTTTCCACCGATCAGAAGTCACCCAAACACGTCAAACATCAGAAAAGAGCCAAAAATGACTCACATCGCCTGGCAGAAATTCATCACCGCCAGACAGCTAAATAGAAACCCAGAATCTGGGTGCATCAGGTACGTGTCGCCTGACGGCTAGGGTTGTGTCGCCATGTGGTTCCTCTTTAGGAACCCAAAATTAACACAAAAATGATGAGTCGCCTGGCGGCCATTCATCACCCGCCAGGCGGTTTCTGGAAAAATCCCAGAAACATGAATTTCATACAATTTTTCACAGTTTATATGCATCCATTCATCATACAGTTCATGCAATTATACAATACATATTAAAAGTACGGTTTCAGCTCCCCTAACATGGTTTCTTTAGCTTATTTTGGACTTGTTGTGAGTTCCCTCTTGATCACCAATGATATTCCTTTGACTCTATCTCAATGCAGCTCCTTGCTTCCCTCAATCCTCACCTTACACTCTCAATTTTCGTATACCTCTAGCTATGCAACAATAAGAGTCCCTAAACCACTCTTTCTTTCTTTTAATTGGTCACTAATTGTGGTCTTAATGAGAGGTAAATGGTATAAAACGAAAATACCATTAAACTTGAGTTTAATTGCCATTCATTGGCAATTCTATGATGGTTTTCCAGCACCCTTGGCGGCTAGGGTTCCCTTGCCCTTTCACCTTCATGCCAAAGGAAAATTTTGGCAAAAAGAAAGTTTAATTTAGGTTCACCAAGGTTTGAACTCACGACCTCCCAATTACCAAATATATGCCCAACCAATTCAACCAATTCGTGTTTCATGATAATTTATATAATTCTATGATTATATTATCTCCCATCATGATCCAGCACATATTTAAAATAATAATAAATTAAATAGCACATAAATGGCATACATAGAACTTGAACCCAAATCCTCTCACATAATTAAATACTCTTAACCATTTGAGCTAATACTTTTTTCACATCACATTAGAATTAAATGTCATAAAGGCTCCCACTACCCGCATTTATTAATTAATTAATTAATTTTCAAGGGTCTTACACTGATCACGTCCATCATCATGGTTACCAGCCATTTCTTCTTCCTCTTTATCAAATAAGGAGAAGAGAATCTATTTAGAAGAAGTTGCCTCCCTAACTTCTCTAGATTTACGGTTTTGCCTTCTTCTTCTACTATTATTCCTTCGAGCAGTGCGCTCAATCTCATGATCAAATAGAAGATTTTCAGCTTTTGTTCTACTTCTCATGCAGAACAAGAACCACTAGACAAGCCAAGGCAGATGCAAGAGATATATACACAAACTAAATATAGAAAAATAAAATCAAAATGAATTTACAAATGAAAGCTTAAACCGGTAAATAAACACAAAAAGACAAACAACAACAACAAGCAAATTCCCGACAACAACGCCAAAAACTTGTTAACTTATTGGCAAGTGTACCAATTCGTTCCAACTAGTAAAATGGTAGTTCAAGTGTTGTTTTCCCAAGGGATTGGTGTTTGTTAATCTACTTGTGATTATTTACTGATGTTAGTAATTGTGAAAAACATTTTTGATTCAAAGTAAAATAAAGAATGCAATATAAAAACTAAGATGAGATTCGTAAAAAGCTTCATTAGGATTGGATTTCATGAATCAAATTAATGTAACACCACACAATATATATCTCTATGAACTCACATTCAAGTTAAAAGCATACTTACTCTAATTCCTTAGAGGCAAGTTCTAAATCATATGTTAAAACTCTAATTCTTTAGCCATTTTAGCATACAATTTGCATTAAGTTTACATTTCTAGAATGACCAAGAGATGATGTCTATCCCTAGAACATAACTCTTGGGTGCTCTATCCATGTCTAGTTCCAATTCATTTTCCAATGATTCGGTAACAACAAATAACATGATATTCCTATCATACACATTAATAATCAAGTTAGAACAATTGAATACAAAAGAGATTATATTGCATAGGAAAAGTTAGATAGAGTATGAATTTATTACATCCAATCCTAATGAAAATGGAGATTAACTACTCCTAATCATCTAGAACATACGGATTTGATGAATTCGCACTAGTAGATGGAAGAATTTGCTGTAGATTTGTCCCCAAATGAGCCCTAGACTGAAGTTTCGAGTTTCCTTGGATTTCCACACCAAAGAACCAACTCCTTTCGTTTGATTCTCGACAATTAACCAACCAGAAATTGTCTGCTCGTTGGGCGTGAGATCATTTAACAGCAATACAACTGCTATGTCTCGTTGGGTGAGACAGACTTCTCGTTGGGTGAGTGGTGGAGCTTTGGCTGGGCGAGATGGTCTTGACAGACAACTTTGTAGACTTTCATTTTCCTATACAATTTCCTAAACAATGACCCAAGAAAAGAAAAATACTCCTAACTAAACAAAACATAAAACATTAATAAACTTATTAAGAAATAAACACAAAACACATGAAATAAAGACAAATAAGAGAGGTTAATAAGCTTAAATACGAAGTATTTATCAAGCTTATCAATAAACATAAAGCAATAACCATAACAATGTAAAAAGTATCAATTTGTATTCTGAGTGAATTTCGAAAACCTAAAGCTTGTAGCATTAAAAATAAATTTCATAGTTATAACAAAACATGTATAAGAATACTAAAATGATGACACAATGTATAAACAAATACTATACTTAACAAAGTAGGGCAAATGAAACCACAACCCTAAACTTATTACAACAATGTAATCCAAATCTGTAAAAATATAGAATAAATACAAAAGTTGTCCCTAAACACTTAAACTGATTAAAGCATTGTAATGAACATATGCAAATCTAAAGAACACGCTATAAACATTGAATTTGGGCAAAATAATTATTTTTATCAAATAAAAAAAACATATGTCTAGCAAATGGTGTAGAGAACACATAAAAGTAAAACAAAATGAGGGAAGAATACTCATCCCATGGCATTCGATGCAGACAAATCTATAAATAACAATGCAGGGTTTGGGGAAATGAAAAAGTAGGCGGCTTTTGTAAATGCTAGTTTATGGTGAAGATTAGAAAAGTAAAACTTTGGTGCTTGAGTCACAACCATTAGGTGATGATTCACCAAAAAGGAAGAATTGGGTTTGTGAAATGATGGTGTCTTTAGTAGTGAGCATAAAAAAAAAGTTAAAATTTGGTGCTTCAAGCATTTCTATTCGGGGATGATTCATAAAAGAAAAAGAGTAGAACTTGGTTTGTGAAACGATGCTTTGTTTGGTACAATAGTCTACAGAGAGAGAGAGAGGAAATATATAAAGAGATTTAGATTCTTTGTTGGATTTTTTTGTGTTGTTTCTCTATTGTGCCTTTAGAATACATTGATTATCACTAATTTTGACGTTTTAAAATACATTAAAAAGATATTTAAAATGCCAACACAGTATATTTTTAATGCTCAACAGAGAATAACAAAAAAAAAAAACTAGTAGAGAATATGAACTCTATATAAAGAAAGTTATATTATAATCTAAGTTATATTATAATCTAAGTTATAACACATATTACATTAAACTTAGTACATAGTAGTAATCTACATTATTTTAAAAATAATTAATATTTAAGAATTACTTGAATGAATATTAATTTATTAATTTATTTGGTTAAAATACCTTTTTGGTCTCAATTTTTGTCAAGTTTTGTAAAATCAGTCCTAATTTTGTTTTTGTGCTCAAATAGGTCCTAATTTTCATCAATTTTGTTCAATTTGGTCATTTTTTTGCTAACACCGTTTAAATCATTAATGACCATGAACATTGATTGTCACGTGTCACTTCGTGGTTTTTTTTTTAGTATTTTTAATTTTTTTAAATGTCCATGTGTCAACCCAGCCGCGTGTCACCTGTTAAAATCAATGTTTTATATTCAATTTGGTCCTTATATTTGATATTTTTTTTTTCAATTTAGTCTAAATTTTGTTTAAAATTGACCAATTTTGTCCCTGTCAAAGATGGACCAAATTTAATTTGTATATTAAAATTGAATTTGGTCCCTATATTCGTTATTCTATTTGTCTTTTTTTTTTAATTTTTTGATTTTTTTATATAAAGACCAAAAAATTATGATTTTATTTTTCAAAATTATAATTATAAACATTCTATTTGTTTTTATCAAAGATCCAATTATATAGACAAATTCATTGGATTGGGGTTAATAATCTTTGTTCAATTTTGTTCATTAACGACCATGAACAGTGATTGCATGTGTCACTTTGTGGTTTTTTTATTTTTTTATTTTTTTATTTTTTTAAATGTCTATGTGTCAACCCAACAACGTGTCAAAGTCAATGTTTTATATTCAATTTGGTCCTTATATTTGTTATTTTTGTTCAATTTAATCTCAATTTTGTTTAAATTTGACCAATTTTGTCCTTGTCGAAGATGAGACCAAATTTAATTTTTATATTAAAATTGAATTTTGTTCCTACATTTTTTATTCTATTTGTCTTTTTTTTTTTTATATATAAAGACAAAACAATCTGATTTTATTTTTCAAAATTATAATTATAAACATTCTATTTGTTTTTAATCAAAGATCCAATTATATAGACAAATTCATTGGATTGGGGTTAATAATATTTGTTCTAAATAAAGTGTTTGTATATGATGTATATTGTACATGGACCAAAGTGTTAAAATTCAATTAAACAAAAATATATCATAGCAATAACTTTTGGAAAAAAAAATATTCTTCACAAAATAATGATATTGGTGTAATTGAATAAACTTACATATTTCGATAACTGAACATACATTTTACACGTAATCTTAATTTGTTAATAATACACACTTGTAAAAAATAATGAAAAAAAATCTATATTTTTTAGACATATAAAGAACACAAACAGATAAATATAAACATAAACATATACAATAAACAAAAACATATGAAGTCATGAAAAGATAACATATTTTATACTAAACAATTCATGTACTTGGTTAAATAAATTATAATAGTTCTTCAAAAAGTAACTATGCCCCTAAAATAGAACATCATGAAAACATAGTACAAAAAAGAAAGATTAAATGTCATTGACAAATACATCTATATCGACATCACGAAAAAGCTTCTCAACATGAAACACAAAGATATTTTCTTCCTTCATTCTGTGCAGTTTCATGAAAAAAACTACTGCCATTTTTTATAGACTTCCTTGAAAAATTTCTTATTAGTATCTTGCATTTAACCTTATTGTTACATCCATTGAGTTGAACATTTGTGAACCCGAACATAGTTCACAAATGCTAAAGGCGAATCCTAAACAATTTGGTATAAAAAAAAAGTAAAACCAATTGAGGATTAAATTACTTTAATAATAGTTCTAAGTAAAAAAATAATTGTAAGAAAAACTTACCAAATCCTTTGCATTGAGCATTAGTCAAGGTCATCTAAAAAACAAAGATCGTGCTTTGTCGAAAAAGCTAATGGTGAAACTTATCCAAAGTTGTCATGGCAACTTAACCTCTGAAAATAGTAATATGGAAATAATATTTTCCAACATACCTGAAAAGACCTTGTTTGTTTCCTGTTATGTTGTACAAATGTCTAATGGTTAACAAACCTTCAATGATTTTGGGTTTGTGCAAGTATCTATTGTATGTGAGCACAATTATGTGTCCTTTGTCATATCACCTACCATTCTTGAGGAATTTCTTTCACAAACAAAGAAGTCCACAATGCCCTTAGACTCTATATTTGAAAAAGTTAAAAAAAATTATATAACATAGTGTCCATATTATATTTACACAATGAATGTAAATACATGTAAATGTAAATGTCTGTATAGAACTGTAAAAGAAAACATTTTCTTTTGAAGGTTTCACTCCTATCCTATGTACTTTATGAAGGTTTGTTATACAAAATTTTCATTTTTATGATTTGATAACACATGAACATTATTATGATTTACATGAAGATTATAAAAATTCTCTCCTAGAGGAATTGTTAAAGCATCCCTTCTTCAAACCCATTGTTATGCTAATCTTTGAAAACTATTAGATGTAGTTTGAATAAAAAATTCAAAATAATAGTCATTTGACTTGATAACACATTTACCATTTCATAATTGCTATCATCTATTTGTTGTCTTATGATTTCCAAAAAGATACATTAAATATTCCAGCCCCCACAATATCGAAATTTATATTATTTCTCCCAATATCTCTTTCAAATCCAAATCTAAGTGAATCTCTATTATTCATCCTATTAGAACTTGGGACAAGTGATGTAGGCATGCTCCATGGATATCTCTCGAGATTATGCATTGATGACCTAACCCCATTAATGTTACCTCCTCTATTGGGTATATGTTATGCTCTTATACTCATGTGGGGTCCAACATAAGTAGTTATAAAACTACTCATGTTGCAGGGAAGATTATTTTGACCATTTTTTGGCTACTAGCAACTCTTGTGATTTGCCCTGTAGTATTCTGATTGACATTAGTAAAAGGAGACATTGATCCACTAGTTGTCGAAGTTGTTGAACTTTATGTCGTTTAAGCCATAATTACTCTACCACTTCTCAATCTCATACATTGATACACTTTTCAAATTTGGAGTGGTTTAGAATTGACCCCTTTGTGTAAATACTAAATAGCCAAATACACAAGTGATCCACCGTGCATGTCAATTTGTTTCTTGAGAATTTGGTTCGATGCATGTTCAAGTATTTTTAGTCAACCAAACAAACTTGATGTGGATTCTTCTAATGGAACTAGCAAACAAATTGTTTTTCAATCTAAATAAGAGTATGTTAGTTCAAGATTCAATGATTAATACAAAGTTTATGTGTAAACCATTTATATCTTGAATCAATTTTACAAGTATATCTAATTCACTAAATTGTCTTCTTATCTGAATGTTAATTAAGAAATCATGCATTCCTTTCCAATATAGGACTTTTAGAAAGTTTTAAATAATATCGAAATACTAAACTTGCTTTCAATGACATGAACGGTAATGATGAAGATGAAGGTGAATTCATTACTAAAAAAGCTCATATTTCCTACCAATTTTGTTTTGATGTTTTTTTTTGTAGGAAATACTTATAAATTTTGTTATGAAAAAAAAACTACAGGAAATTGCTACTAAGATTTTTGCAAAATATTTTTTATAAAACACTTTTCGCAACAAATTTTGTAGGAAATACTTGCAAATTTTATAATTTTGTACGAAATAATTACCCACAAAAGAATTACTTGCTAATTAAAATTCTTAGAAAAAATAGCATGATAAAGTCTTTTCTTGCAATAAATTTTGTTTTCTATTTTTATGTGAAATAATAATTAATAATAACCAAGACATAATCAATTATATTTAGACAACACTACAGAACATATAATTTTGTTTAACTAACAAAGATTTTAATAATATTGATTCACCTATTTACAAAGCACATATCACATGTGTCCCATACTTTGCAACCATGAGCCGTGCTTAAAATTAATTAAAGTCTTTCTTGGCATGTACGCTATGTCTACTAATTTAAAAAAAGAAAATCATAAGTTGAAATTGTACATAGTTTAAAATAAAATTGGTAATATATATATATACATATATATATATATATATATATAACAAATTTGCAAGAAAATTATCATGTAAAAGAGAATATTTAATAGTGATTAAACTAATATGGTTTAAAAGATAAATATTACAAAAGAGGTCAAATTGTGCAAAGCATAAACGTGCGAAAAAAAAATGAAGGAACTAACAAGGTAAAGATGCAAGAATATAAATGCAATAAACTAAATTACCAAAGATAAAATAAGAACTAGTAAAAGAAATAAACTAAAATGGTGATCCAAATTGCTACAACCAGCATTGGAGTTATCATTATTTTGTTTGTGGCATTCTCAAAGTATTTTTCTTGTAAATATAATTTATCACCCCTTTTTAGACACAAATAACTTTTTTGTATTTCCCTCTCCCTTTTGACAATTAACCCAAAACAAAGTAAAAAGAAAATTACATCATAATTGGAATATCTGTCTAAAATTTGTTCATGTTGCATCAGTTATGCTTATTAAGTCCACATTTGCACCAATTACTTTTACTCAACGTCTCATTCGATCTTCGTGAAACTTTTTCTTCGATTTTATCTTATGAGTGCCTTTTTTCGATACATTTTAAGTTTTTCTCTTTCTCGATCATCGTGTGACCATTCATTGACCTTTTCTCGATATTCTATATAATCATTCCTTTATCAAGCTTTCCTTCAATTTCTTCATTTGCTTCGATCTCTTTTTTTTTTCTTTAATTGTTCTATTCCTCTTATTCCTTTGCTTTCCTCAATGTTTTTTCTCGATATTAATATCATTAATAAGAGGATTTGATTTTGGTTTATTTTTAAAGGAGGAAGAAGAATGGGAAAAAAAAGGAAGAAAGCAAGAGTATTACTTTGAAAGAGAAAGAGCTTTTCTCATTTCTATTAGCACCCTTACGTAGCAAAGTTATTTTTTTCTTTTTTGTTACAATCCAATAACAACAAAGCCTAAACTTTTTGTAGCTTCTAAACTACTCTTAAAATTAATGTTTCCTACCTTTTTTTTACCTTCTATTTGTTGTCTTATGATTTCCAAAAAGATGCATTAGATATTTCAGCCCTCACGATATCAAAATTTATATTATTTCTCCCAATATCTCTTTCAAATCCAAATCTAAGTGAATCTCTATTATTCATCCTATTAGAACTTGGCACAAGTGATGTAGGCATGCTTCATGGATATCTCTCGAGATTACACATCGATGACCTATCCCCATTATTATTACCTCCTCCATTGGGTATATGTTATGCTCTTATACTCATGTGCAGTCCAACATAAGTAGTTATAAAACTACTCATGTTGGAGGGAAGATTATTTTGACCATTTTTTTGCAACTAGTAACTTTTGTGAATTGCCCCCTAGTATTCTGATTAACATTAGTAAAATGAGGCATTGATCCACTGAATTGATTTTACAAATATATCTAATTCACTGAATTGTCTTCTTATCTGAATGTTAATTAAGAAATCATGCATTCCTTTCCAATATCAGACTTCTGAAAGTCTTAAATAATCTTGAAATACTAAACTTGTTTTCAATGGCGTGAATGGTAATGATGAAGAAGAAGGTGAATTAAACTAGTATGGTTTAAAAGATGAATATTGCAAAAGAGGTAAAATTGTGCAAAGCATAAACTGGCGAAAAAAAATAAAGGAACTAACAAGGTAAAGATGCAAGAAAGTAAATGAAATAAACTAAATTACCAAAGATAAAATAAGAACTAGTAAAAGAAATAAACTAAAATGGTGACCCAAATTGCTACAATCTGCACTAGAGTTATCATTATTTTGTTTGTGGCATTCTCAAAGTATTTTTCTTGTAAATATAATTTATCACCCCTTTTTGGACACAAATAACTTTTTTGTATTTCTCTCTCCCTTTTGACAATTAAGCCAAAACAAAATAAAAAGAAAATTACATAATAATTGGAATAGTTGTCTAAAAATTGTTCATGTTGCATAAGTTATGCTTATTAAGTCCACATTTGCAACAATTACTTTTACTCAACGTCTCATTCGATCTTCGTGTAACTTCTTCTTCAATTTTATCGTATGAGTTCCTTTTTTTTCAATACACTTTGAGCCATAGTACAGGAACTGAGACATGGAAGTAGAAAATACAGGACAACATATTTGGTTTCTAGTTGAGCATAGAAAATAGAGCTAAGCCTGCCTTTTTTCAATACACTTTGAGTTTTTCTCTTTCTCGATTATCGTATGACCATTCAATTACCTTTTTTTGATATTCTATATAATCATCCTTTTATGAAGCTTTCCTTCAATTTCTTCATTTGCTTTGATTTCTTTATTTTCTTTGATTGTTCTACCTTTGATTCTTTTGCTTTCCTCAATTTTTTTTTCTCAGATATAAGAGGATTTGATTTTGATTTAGTTAAAAAGGAGGAAGAAGAATGGAAAAAGAGAAGAAGGAAGAAAGCAAGAGTATTACTTTGGAAGAGAAAGAGCTTTTCTCATTTCTATTAGCACCCTCACATAGCAATTTTTTTTTTCTTTTTTGTTACAATCCAATAACAACAAAGCCTAAACTTTTTTTACCTTCTAAACTGCTCTTAAAATTACTGTTTCCTGCCTTTTAAATTAAACATGTCTATTATTTTCTAATAAGATCTAAGCTTTGTTTTGATTACAGAACAAGTGAAAAAAAAAGGAAAGAATGAAAGAGAAATAAAATAAAAAGGGATATTGATTGGATAGAGAGAAAGTGAGTAAAAAAATTTAAATATATTTTTATTTTATTATGATTAAAAACATGTAAATATTAATAAATAATTAAGAACATAATTGGTTGATTGTATTCATTTTAATACAAATCTTCATTCTTAAGAAAAAAAAAATTCAAACTTTTGTAAAAACTATAGGTCTCGATTCAATTTTCTAAATTTGGGATTCTCTAATTCGCTCTTCAATCTTGGTCTATACATCTTGTACATATTTTAAACACACATGCCATTCTCTTTATATTTACTTTGAATGAAACCTTGAATTCAGTTGAAGGTGAAGAGTTATGAATGGCATGCATTGTGATTTGCATAGGTGAGTGAAAGTGAAAGACTAAGCAAGGTTGAGAAAGGAAAAATACAGTGTGTATGAACAGAAAAGGTGAGGAAAGGAAAGTTTTAGGAGTCGATTCCAGAAGGCAACCCAGCCCATTATAAAAAGAAGCATTGAGTTGAGCCTAGGAGATTCGGCTCTTGTGGCAAAGATACTGTGACCCAACGTTCTTCCAAATTAAAATATAATTTATGTTCCCCAGAGAAGCGACAAGGACCCAATTCTATGGACAGTGCAGAATGTAGGGTCATTGACCTTCTTCACCCACACTTATACGGTCTCATACTCTCACACACATCACTGTCTCAGGTATTGTACTTTTCTGCTTTTCTTTTCAACCACATCACATCACAATCCAAACCTCACATTACATTTCATCTTAACCATTTACTTTTCATACCTAGCTGCACCTATGTGTTTCAACCACGATCCGCAACCTCAACCTCAACCTCAACCTCTCGCGTTCCTTCTATTGCCCACATGCAATGCAATTTTTCTCAAACCATGCAACAACACTCTACTCTATCTCTCTTCTGCTTTTTTCTGTTTTTGTTCTTTCTGATGTAACACACAACAAACGCCACACCCAACAACAACACACGTCCCACACCAAACTACGTATACTCCCTTTTCTAGAATTATTTCCAGACACCACCCTCTTTTTCTTACAGATATTTCACTTCCTCATCATCGTAAACTAAACGTCAAAAACTGTGTTCAAGAATCAAAATTTACATCATTAAAAAACATTTTCACACTCCCCAAATCTTGTCTTCTTCTTCTTCTTCTTCTTCTTCTGTTGTTGACCTGTATTAAAAACATGTTGAAGAACAATTTATGGACCACAAAGCTCATTGTTAGATGTGCATGTGTGCAGGTTTTGTTTTGTATGAAAAGAAATTGGTTCAGAATGATTTTAAAAAGTTGTAAAAGAGATTGCAGTGATCTGCAGATTATCTTGGGAAAAGCGCAATTATGAAGAGTTTTGTCGATAAATATCAGTGATTTGGTAGGGGAAATCCGTGTTCACATGGTTTTTTCATTGTAAGGTAGTGGATTAGGCAACGAATTAAGCAGAAGAGGATCTTCGTATCTTGAAGATAGTCTCAAATCATATATATAAAGTGACCCATCATAGGTATCTCTACACGAGAAAGACGAAATGCCAGTGTGGAGCAATTGAATATTCATTGGAAAATTCGCAGGTAGAAAAATAACACTACAATAATCGATACTATTCCACCCAACCAGTATCGTTTCCACCTTTTTGCTCAATCAACAAAACATAATCCACGGATCTCACCCAAAGTTAATGCTTGCGATTCTGTGCTATAAAATATTTACACTTTTCTTCCTTCATAATTAATATTTAAATCACACCTTTTCTTTTATTTTAAACCTTAGATATTATTACATTTTCCCACCCAAAAAGTTGTTATATTTTCTTTCCAAGAAGCTCTGTGATTTTGTTCCTTTGAGGACTTAAGAGAGAACGTATATATTGATTATGATGAGATTTTTTTGGATGTATTGTAGAATGTCTTTAATCTACATTAAAGAATTTTAAAACGGATAACCCTAATTTTCGAACAAAATTAATTGAGGTTAATGATGGAGACCAAATAAGTGTGCTTTTTTTTTTTTGCATTTGTTTTATAGCTTAGTGTTACAGTCAACTATTTGGAGCATCCTGTTGTTGATTTTAATATTTTAAAAAGTGGAATGAAGTTTGAAACACTTATATATGTTATTTCCCTTTCCTTCAAAGTTGAAACTGATCACAAGTATTTAAAATTAATTGATAATCACGTGGAAACCAATAATGACAGGAAAACAAAGTATTGTAATAAAATACACAAATTCATCTTTTAAGAGAGAAAAAAATGAATGAAATGAAGTGAGACACGTAAGAAACGAAAAGGTGATTGGCATGTGAGTGGGGTCTAGATTTTGGGCACGTAATTTGTAACAGCAATAATAAAATCCTATAAAACCTCATAGATTTGGTGAGCCAGCAAGAATTCCTTGTATCTTTGATCCATGAAAACTACGATGAAACATGAACTTTTTAGCCCTGCTGTCTGGGCCCTTTGAATTGGTCTCTACTTGTTGTTTTCTATTTTCGTTTTTGTTCTTACTTACTCCACTTTTTACTCCTTCTTCTTCTTCTTCTTTTTTCATTCCTTACAATTTTTTATTCCTCCCCTGTGAATTAAGAACAAGAAAAGGTAGCACCATTGCACTGAGACTATAAAATATTGAAAACATTCTATGTATCAACATATGCAGTATGAGGATGAAGGAGACAAAAAGGCATTATGCAAGCACTAACTGCAGTTTATATTCAAATCATTCTGAATTCATCGATCTTCTCCACTTTCCATCTTGTAATGTGCTTTTCCAACACATAGGATTCAAATTATGAACATTCATTTAAACACGCTCGTGATTATACTTAAGAACTTATTTTTTTTTAACTAGCTTCAAAACAAAGGAAGGTCATAACTTTTAGACATTAAGACTTACATCAAGCATTCAATCAAAGTAAAGTACTAACCAACTTATTAAACAAACAACGACACTCAAAAACAAGCTTATTAATTTTCAAATGAATATAACACCGGAGAAAACTTAATTTTCATTTATAGGTATTTTTCTGCTTTAAACAAAATTAATTATTAAATGTATTTTTAGTGTCTAAATTTAAATATAAAATTGAAATTCATTAATATTCTAAATTTTGATATATTTTAATTTACAAACTTTAAAAATAAATCCACATATTTTTCTTAACTCATGCATTAATTTGGTTTTACATGTTAAAGAGTGTTTTAAGCTTACCCTTTGAGCTCAAATGTGTATGATATAAAAAAAAATTAACGTTTCTTGATTAAAACAACAAAATTCATTAAATTTTATACTGTGTTTGGTTTCGGCCATGGAACATCAGAAACAAGAAATGCAATCAAGTTTTTTTTTTTTTTTTTTTTTTATAAAAAAAATAAAAAAAAAAAAATAATAAAAATTTTTTTTTTTTTTTTTTTTTATGATACAAAAGATAAGAAAAAACGAAACAAAAGTTTTTATTGAACTTTCTCTTCTCACATGCTTGAGATTTGACAGAAAGTTTACTTTTATTTAACTTTTATAATACTTTATATTAGCCAAATAAATTTAATTAATTAAAATCAAATAAAATATAATAAATAAAATAATAGTAATAGAAATAAAATAAATAATAATAGTAATATTAATAATGGAGTGAGAATAATATTAATATAAATAAAATAATAATAAATAATAATATAAATAGAATAATAATGATAAATATAATAACAATAAGTATAAATAATAATAAAATTTTATTTTTATCACTTAAATATATTTTTAATCTATTAATTTCATCACATCATTTCCTACTTTTTACAAATTTTCATCTAAAATTATTTCATTTCTCACCATCTTTCTCTTGACCTAAACAATTTCATTCTCAACTTTCTTTCTCTTCAAATCCACTAATTTTCACTTTCCCAAATTCACCATCTAATCTAAACAAAATCTTAAAGTTTAAAAATTAAAATATATTAAAACTTGGGATATAAATAAATTTTAATTTTATATTTAAATTTAGAAACTAAAAATATATTTAATCGGATAATCAAACATTAAATAAATTAAGAAGTAAAAAATATTAAAAATAGAAGCAAATGATTCGTTGTAAAGAAAAAAAAAGATAGAGTTTGAGTATTTGCGTGGAAAAAAGAGAGTCAAATACTTGCAATAGAAAAAACAAAATGTGGGCTTTGATTATAATAGGGATAAGTGTGATAACTTTTTGGTTTAAAATGAGAAGAAATCGAGAGAAGATTGAAGAGAGATTTGTCCCTAACAACTAGGGATGCTAGAGGCCTACAACCCTACCTGCCTCCGTGGCTTCCACAATTCCACGTTTCCCTAATAATTTCAGTGTTACAGTGAAACTCGATTATTTCATCCCATTATTTGCATTTCTTACCATAAAATACATTCAAATTTTATCAATTTTATTTTATTTTAAACACCTCTTCTTTGAATAAACTCATTTTATAATTCACTGCTTTTTAAAATAACAGAATGTTTTTTTTTTATTAGTTTAGCATTTCTCTTATTTTCATTGGAGGTACGTAGCTAAATTAAAAATAATATTACAAAGCGAATTCTTTTATTATTCCTTATTATATTTACTACTTTAACACCTGTAACTGTAATCATACTGTTATTAATATTGTTAACACAAAATCTTCACTTGTCGTAATGTTATTTTAGTGTATCGAATATCAAATAAAATAAACTTTTGCTACGTTTTTATTCTATAATATTTTTATCACATTTTATAGTATCTTATGATTATACATTTTTGCCTTTGTTTTTTCTCTCAAGAGTGTGCTAAAGTCATAAATTACGATCACACTCTTTTGAAAACACTATCTGATCTCATAAATAGTAGCAATATACTTTGAAATTATGTTTAAAACCGATATCAAAATTGGTATTTTAATTAATTTTCTTAAAGAATTATCATCCAAAGAAGCATATAAAAAGTGAAGTTGTGGAAGGAGAAAAGCAAAGTGGCCTTGGTTCTTCAGGAGAACAAGAATTATAAATATATATATACACGACAGTACATAGCTACTATAGATAAAAAGACATCAATTATGACACTGCTTTGCCCTCTGTGTCTTTGATTGCAATCTGAGTTCAAAGGTTTTGAAGAACCAAACCATGCTGGGTCCCTAGAGGTTAGTGTTCACTTCACACTTGAAAATTTTCTACTATTTCATCCTAATTAATTAATTCTCATGCATAGCCTCTATAATTTTCTCTGTCTCTGCACTCCATCATCAGAATGAATGAATGAATTTTTTGTGTGCACGTATGAAGTTTCCTCCTATGGCTTTTGAGAAAGAAAAAAGCTTTAATTTTTGTGTCAATTTCAGATACCCTGTTGCTCCTTCTGTGCCTATTTTCGCCATGTCTCCCTCCATTTGCTTCACTTTATTGTTTTGTGGGATAAAAGCAAATTTAGAAAGGAAATCTCTGGAAGTGCAACTCACTATTTTCTGGAATGAAATCACCTATCTTGTTTTCTTCCTCATCTTTTTCTTCCCTTCTTTACACCTTTCTGATATTTCTGAACCATTATTGTAAAGCAAAATGAGAAAGTGAATGCGACCCAAGAGAGTAGGGAAATCAAATATCATGATTGGCATTGCAAAACGCCTAATAATTTAAACATGCCACTGCTCCATGGTATGCAATACTTGTTCTGCGATTGAAATTGGCGACCAAACTTAGTAGGACTAATTCATCATTCCATTTTCTCTCTCATTTTTTTTCCTGAGAAAATCCACGTTCAAAATTACGATGCTACATCTATAAACTTCCAACACCACAAGGGTCATTTTAATGATACTAAAAAGGTGTCCTCGTAGTATCAAATCTGCTATAGTGCTCTGATTTTTATGTTCTTTAATCTGCAAATGCTACATAGATTTAGGTCTTTACAAAACCTCAATAGCCCTTCTCTTCCCTCGTCTTGTCATTCCAGAATAAAAAGCATCCATCATGCATGTGAGAATTCTCACATATCTCTTGTCTTTACTCTCAACAGTTCAATATGAAATTCCCCAGTGGCGGCTATGTTAGATTTCAAGCTTCATCTTTGTTTGTCTCTCACAAACACTTAACCTCTTAAAACAAGAAAAAAGTAACACCACACACATATCTGAATGTTGATGATGATTATTATCTTCAATCATATTAAAATACAACTATAATCATCAGCCACAAAGCATACTTTAAAGGACTTGATTGAGCATGTGAAGGATTCGGTAATGAACATTATATGGTTTGTTTTATGGAGAAATAAGATATGTGTCAGAGTTCCTACAATATAGTTCACTGTATTTTTAATATTTTAATTCGTTTTAATTATTGCGGGCACATGGTAACACACTTGGAAGAAGTTGGCACGAAGCAACACGAGTGCATGATTCTGAAACATCCATTATATTACAGCTAGTGCTTGTGCGGTTTGGGATAACATTAAACAGATAATGAAGCAAAAATATCAGAATTGAAAGGGGCTTCTCACCCTACACTCCAGTGCTTGTGGCTCCACACTTATTAGTGTCATACACCTACCATATGGTCCATGCCTATTTCTCTAACACATTCATCTATTTCAATTTTTTCCCCTCTACATTTTTATTATCTTAAGTAAATCTCTTCAACTAGAAGGAACTTTGTTCATATCGTAAATCACTCTTTTCAAATTAAAGTGAGAGATTGAGTTGTGACTTTGGGAAGGTTTTGGAAGGTTCGAAGGATGCTAAGTCGTGATAATGATGTATACTATGATCAATCTTATCATATGCATTTTATTTTTCACAGTTGTTTTCAAGTCATATATGTCGTGCACAATTTCGATTCAGTTTTGTCCCACACAGTTCCAAGGATTCAAACTAATTTGGATGTGAAAATTGCTTTGCCACACTCTTGGGCATTTCTTCAAATAGTTTTTACTCACATTATTATGCCCTGAAAAGGCTACACACCCTGATAAAAAGTCCTTCCATTGCTTCTTAAATGAATGATGGGTAATTCAACCTAGTCATGTGAGTTTCTTGTAGTGGCTTGTTGCTAAAAAGATCGGAAAAATCCAGTTTCAAATGTATATCTATATATATATATATATATATATATTTTTTTTTTTAAATTCAGAAATCCTTTTTCGAAAAAAGTGAAAATCATAATTGGTTTACAGAGATCTGATTACCCTGGACATAGAAAGGTCCTTTCAGTGTCATTAACATGAAGCCAAGGTATTTTATTAATAATTATAATAATGACAATATTATTATTGATATTTATTATACATTATTGTATGGTAAAATTATTAATATTTATATAACTTTTTTAAAAATTTTACTAACGACAATTCACGTTAATAATGTATTTTGTATGTTAATTTGTAGTTCATGTCTTCTTCAACTCATTTTTTTTTTCTTTTTATCGTACGGTTTGTAATATTTTATTATTATTTTCCTTTCATATAGTAAAAATTAGGATGCAACAGTTTTCATTATAATATATGCAATAATCCTATTTTTTTTGTCTTTAGTGCATGGTGGAAGTATAAGATCAATTTTACTTTTTTTTTTAATTAAAGTACTATATAAATAAATCCTTAATTTTTTTATTTTTGAATCTAATTACTTACATAAAAAATTTGTCATGACTATTAGTAGAAGAGAAAACAAAAGAAGAGATAGGAGGGCAAGTAAGGAATTGCATCTTGTAATAAGAATGGAACTGTGCTATGCACATGCATAAGTTTTGAGAATTAAAATCATGTTTTATTTTTTATGGAAAAGATAATATTTTGAAGGAATCAGATAGTTAAAATTTGAAGTGTGTGATATATATGGTAAATTCTTTTTAATACGAAGAAGCTTAAAACTACAGAGGAAGCTAGTTAGCTGGTAGTGAAAGTCGTGAGAATAGTAGCAATGTTTTGTGGAAAACCTGATCAGATGTCAATTTCAAGAGAAAAAAGTATGAAAAAAATGAGAGGTTTTGGGTTGAAGAAGAGGAGTCCTGCTATTAAGGGGTGCAGTGTTAGTTTTGTTGCACAATACCAACAACCCCTCATTAATGGTGGAAGCAAAACATCACACGAAGCCCAAGAAATTAAAATCTGAACTGCATTGCAGAGGAAGAGAGGGGTGCTATTATGTTTTGCTGTAATAAGGAACCCCTATGGCGCTCCAAGTGGGCACCTATGTCACCCTTAGGTCTTAACACTTTCGGGTCATCGCTTTTTCTATGAAGGGTAAAAGGCACTTACATAGCACCCAGTACTACTTCACCCTAATACTACTCCACTACTTCACAAACCAATTTCACTTGTGTTTTTTATTTCAACCCTTTATCTCTACAATAGCTCTTATAGCCATTAATGCGCCTTAAAGACAATGCTAGGAATCATCAATCATGGAATTATCTAGCTATACTAATCTTGGTCTTAATTAATATCACTAACCCCCTTTTAAAAATTGTAGCGTGGTGTCCTGTGTTGTTGTTAGTTATATATTTCCTTCACATCCCTACCAACAAACAAATACAGAAAAAAGAAGATTTTGATAAAATGAAAAACCTTTTGGCATAATGAAAAGACCATGGAGTTGGATGCTGTTGTGGTGAATTGAATGGACTGAAATTTTGATCTGTGGTTTCTGGTTCAGCAACACTTATGCTTGATGTAGGCATATTCTTTTCACGTAGCAGGTCCTATCCATCGAAAGCGAAATGCTTTTAAAAATTCTGTACTTTTTGTCTCTTCACTTTTAATGTAATGTTGCAACAATACCATTCTTATTTTATTATTGTTATTTGTTTTATGACACAGTCAATGTTAAACTTGTGTCACTATTTGATGATTATTTTAAAGTATAAAATAATCTCGAAACCCTCTCTTTGGTTAGTTACGACAGAGGGAGATAATAGGTGGGGGATTACAGCAAAAGCGTGGAGGTGAATGTGGAGTGGTTGTTGCAGTTGCAGAGTATGGAGAACAGTAACATCTTGTTTACCGCGTGAGCGGCTCGTGCATGCAGTTCCACTCTTCAATCTCGAGGTGGCTTGGTTGGTTTGTTTTCTAGGTGACAACACTTTTCTTCTTCCGCCAGTCTCTCTGTGTCTTGAATCGCTTGGTTCACTGCACTCGGAGAACTTCTTTTGTTTGACCTTGGACTTGGTGTTGTGGCCAACATTGCAATAGGGTCGGTGATAGCTTTGAATTCAAGAGGGTAGCGTTTCGCCTCAAAACGGTTTTGGCTTCTTCTTGTGTATCTTCTAGGTTCTGCTTTTGAATTTACTTATTCTATTGTGGTGTTATTGGGGTTTGAAGAATAAATTATACTTCTTTTTTTATTTTAAGTATTGGGATCCTGGTCTTTAGAGGGTTTCCAACATGCCAACAAGTGTTGTCATTGGCTGTTTTGTTGAATTTCTGAGAGGTTCCTCGTACTTGGTCCCTGTTTGTGGTGGTGGCATTTTATATTCAGTTTAGTTTTTCTCCATCAGCGAGAGAAACTTGTTCCCTTGATTTTGGGGGTGTGGTGTATTTAAGGTGTCGCAGAAGCAGGGGAAGGGTTGGAGGTGGCATTTTCTCTTCGTATGTGGGACATTTGCGTTTGATTGCAAGCTATGCTGGTCTCTGATGAGGGAGATTTTGATGTGTTTTTTGACTCAGTGGATTGTTTCTCACCGACCCAAGGGTCTGCTCTGACAGAACAAGAGTCGGGTTATGAGATTTGGGCGAATGAGCCCGTGAGCGTGAAGGAAAGGAGGGGAAAGTTTTTGCAGGGGATGGGGTGGCATCATGGTTCTTCCGAGCTTTGTTCTCAAGAGAATAATAATATGATGAATTCTGATAGCTCATCAGTGAGATTTGAACTGGAGAGGACCGGCGATAGTGAGGAAGTTTCGGATACTTGTAGTTGTATTTTGCCTTATGATCAGGTTTCTGAGGAGTTGGTTCTCTCGGGAAGCGAAACAACTTCTGAGGATCAGAAAGGAGGCCCCAAAGATAAACCAGATGCAAGTTTAGAAGGGAAGATTTATGAGGTTTCTTTCACAGATCAAGAGGTTAGACATAGAAAAGCTGAGGCTAGAGAGGAAGAGAAGAAAAGTTGGTGGAAACACTTTGTAAGCAACAAAAAAGGAGGTTGGGGAAAAGTCAGTTCAAAGTTGAATTCAGGGCCAAATAAAACTCGTAGAATAAAAGTAAAGCAGAATAAGAAGAGGTGGATGGAGTTCAGTGCACTGTATATTGGGCAAGAGATTAGAGCTCACGAAGGCCTGATTTGGACTATGAAGTTTAGTCCCAATGGCCAATATCTGGCTAGTGGTGGTGAAGATGGTGTTATACGCATATGGCGTGTGACATCACTGAATACATCTAGTATCTGCTTCAATGCAGAAGACAGTGCTGTTAGCAAAGTGAAACATGGCTCCTCTGGTTCTCAGCAGAAACACTCAAGCCAATCCTTCGTTGTTCTTCCTAACAAGATTTTGAAAGTCGAGGAATCACCATTGCATGAATTTTGTGGTCATACCAGCGATGTCCTGGATTTGGCTTGGTCCAATTCTGATGTGAGTTTCATTTGCAAAAGCTTTTTATATTTAGACCATTTACAAACTTTGTTAAATCTGATCTAGAGTTTGTTCCTCTTGCAGACTCTCCTTTCTTCTTCTTCGGATAAAACTGTTCGCTTGTGGAAAATTGGCTGTAATGAATGTCTGAGAGTTTTCCATCACAAAGACTATGGTAAGTATGGTTTGTTTACTTTCATAATTTTCTAGAATGTGGGAAATTGCGATATCTTAATCAAACAAGTGTAATAACCATTTTGTCTTGTTCTGACATGGAAACAGTGACTTGCATTCAATTCAACCCGGTTGACGAAAATTTCTTCATCAGTGGTTGCATAGATGGCAAAGTCCGAATATGGGGTATCCATGAAGAGCGAGTTGTTGACTGGGCAGACATTCGAGATGTGATAAGTGCTATAAGCTACCGACCAGATGGACAAGTATGCTGTGATTTCTTGACCGAATCTCTGTGATTTTGTATGTCTTGTTACTAATCACAATTCTAGATTTTTTTCTTCATTAGATATTGAACCTATGACTATTCACTTGTGCAGGGTTTTGTAGTCGGTTCCCTCACAGGCACTTGCCGCTTTTATGTCACCTCAGGTATTAACCCGCGGATTACTAGTTAATTAAGTCTTGAACTCCCTTTAGTAGGGTGAAATACCAAAACTTATATGAATTAAAGTCTCTAAATAGTATTTCTAATTGTTTAGGCAAACATTTCCAGCTTGATGCGCAAATTCGTGTCCATGGAAAGAAGAGAACGTCTGGCAACAAGATAACAGGCATTCAGGTTTTATTTTTTCCTTGAAACTTTGTCACCTCTAAAATTTATACTTTTCTCTTACTTTGCTTACATTTCAACACCCTTATTACATTGCAGTTTTCTCAGAAAAACCATCAGAGAGTTATGATTACATCTGAAGATTCCAAAGTTAGAATATTGGAAGGCATTGAACTTGTTCAAACATATAAAGGTAGAGCACTAAGCAATGAGTAGTCAACCACATGATTGTTGAATTAGTTACTAATATCTTTAAACAATTGCAAGATTTTTCAGTATGATCTTTTCATCTGGTTGCATTGATAGTCAAAAACACTGTTGAACACTTCAAGTTTTAAACTTGGAGCGACTATCACAGAAATTGTCGAACATTTCATCCTTAAACTGAATGCCCACCTTCTGTATCTGATATAAAGTTATATGCATGTCATATAGCACAGAAAGTCTTTATTTTCCATTTACAGATTGCATGTGTTCTTATGTGATCTTTTACTTCACCTAATCTAAATTGTGGCTTTTACAAGTTAAGATAAAACTTGCTTCCACCATCTACATTATGACATTGTTGATACTTAATTCACATGGAATGTTCTAAGTTGGTTGATCATACTACTCTCTGCAGCTCTTCCAAGGTCTGGAAGTCAAATGTCTGGTTCATTTACCTCTGGTGGGGAGCATATAATTTCAGTAGGAGGAGACTCTCGTGTGTACATGTGGAACTTCAATGACTTGGGAAACACTTCTCCAAAAAGTACAAAATCCAAGTATTCCTGTGAGTACTTTGGCTCTAAAGGGGTTACTATTGCAATACCTTGGTCTAGCATGACTGCAGAAGAAAGAGGTTCTGGCAATGATTTGGCCCACTATTCTTCAGAAATGCAACCCCAACTAGAAGCTGCTCATGGTGTCAGGGAATCAGAACGTTTTTCTTTTGGAAGTTGGTTCTCCATTGATGGTACATGCAGGGGTTCTGTTACATGGCCCGAAGAGAAGCTTCCTAGTTGGGATTTACCTCTTGCAGAAGTTGAATTTGATCACCAGAAGCAAAAATACGTATCAGAAACATGGGGATTATCCATTGTGGCAGCAGGTTGTGATGGAACCATAAAGACATTCCATAACTTTGGACTTCCAATTAGGCTTTAGAACAATGGCATGGCTTTGTGGAGTATAAAGTAACTGCTTACTTTGCATTCAAGGTTCTATGGTTTTGGCTTTCCATGTTAAAGGTGGTAAAAGATGGAGATTCATAGAAGAGTTTGAGGGCCTTGGATTCGTAGCATAACCTACAGAAAAATTGAGGCTTTGAGTAAGAAAGATGTTTATCTGAGCAGTGTTGTGCTCAACTACGACTATTCTCATTACTGAATTCATGATACATGTCAAACATTGTTGACATATTCCACGAGTTTGTAAATTTACAGTTTTAGTATGTCACCGATTTAAGGTGGTCTGCTTGTAGAGTCAGGCCACCAGAACCCTCAGCTTTCTTATTGTAACATTTATTTTTGTGAATATTAGCTAACTTATACGATAGGTATAGATTAATAAAAAGAAGAAAACTCAATTGAATTTTTGTTCAAAATACGAGCTTTTCTTGCTTTATGCAGTTTCTCTTCATTAACAATGATATCTTAACTTTTCTTCTTACAGATGTATAAACAAGTAGACCCTAACCTTATATTCTTCAAGTTTGAATTTGGTTTGTGAAAAAAGAAAAAAAGATGATTAAGTACATAACTCATTAACGAGTCCAGTTAAAGTTTTGACTTTGACATTAAAAAAATACAAGGTTTGAGCTTAAGCTCGTTTGTTTAATTATGTTTTTTGACTTCATGAATATAATATTTAATAATTACTTTAATATTTTATAATTATCTACTAATAACAAAACGTGTTTAACGTGTAATATGTGAAATTAGTTGTTTTAGACTGTTATATTTTTTTAACTTAGCAAATAAAAAAACTCATTACTTATTGACAGTGAAGGAAAATAATAATTTAAACAAAATTGATAATATTTTGTGCCATTATTTCAAAGTCAATTTGTGTTTACGCTAGTTTTCATAAAACCTCTTCGAAAAAAAACATATATTTTATATAAAATATATATATATATATATATATATATATATATATATATATATATATATATATATATATATATCGTACCCAAAAAAGACATGCTTTATTGCCGTTATGATTAAAATATCCATTTCAGTATCTGATTAACGCAGTGCATGTATCGTCCTGTTTGTCTTGATTTGCAGATATTCAAAAAAAGTTGTTAAACAAATCAGAATACATAATAAATCTAAATTAAATAGTAAAAAAGTACTGTACTTTCATGAGAAAAGATAAATAGACATGTCTTACGATTTTAACTCTATGTATACAAGGAAAAGAAAAAAGAGTTGTTATTTTTTGCGGACCATGCTAGTAAAATCCTTTTCTTCAAAAATGACACCAAGTAAGGAACAATTAATATCTCATTCTCATATTTCATTATAATTACTATAAATAAATAAATTTCGACTTAATAATTAATAAAATAGTAAATGAGGTTATGTGAAGAAAAAGACTGAAGAGAAAATAGAAAGACCTAGGGTGTAGTGCGAAAGGTTAAAAAAGAGAGTAAAAATGAAAACAGAAGAGAGACATGTGATAGAACACAGCGTTTGGCGAAACTTGTTCATCGGTTCAGGGAAAGCGATTTGTGAAGATGATTCATCAGCGTGAAAAGGTACACCACCTCATAACCCATCTTTTCATTGTTTTCCCCCTTTCTCTAACCCTTGAATTTCATGGTGCAATGTGAACTTCTCTTTCCAACAATTTCGCAACTTTTTATACATAATACTATACTCGTCAAGAATAGATTCTGAAAGATCGAAACTAGTTCAGTCAATTTTGGCAGTGGAGTTTCTCAGAATTTTGACGATACCGTCTTAGTCAAAGTTTAGCGATTCAATATTGTTCTTTTATTCTAATTCAAAAAGACAAAAAGTGTGCGCACATGCACATTTCTCTAACTCTTCAAAACTTTTTTTTTTTTTCTAGAATTCGAACAATCAAATCACATTTATACCAGTTCCGATTCTCAGTCGCTTACACTCTTAGTTGCTCACTCTTTCTTTTTTGCTTTACCTTATTTAATATTATTAACATTAGGATTTTTTGTGTTGGAACACTTTTCTAAAGATACTGTTTGAGAAGAGAATAAATAAATGAATTAAGAATACACTTATATATATCAACTTTATTATGAAAAAGGTTGCTTTAGTTTATCTATAAAATAATTTTAAATTATAGAATTTTTCTTTTTTTCTATTTCCTATACGATATGCGTTTGTAGAAAGATTTTTTTCTCTAAACGTTTCAGCAATAAAAACATACTTCCAAGCTTCTAAAATCAGGCTTCACTCTTTATTATTATCTCAATTTTTAAACACTGATAAATTTTTCAATTTTATCTATCCTGCTCTAAGTTAATTTGTTGAGCCAGAAGAGTCTTCTAGACTTCTATAAATGTTAATTATTAAGTTATGACAATTTAGCTTTTAGTTCTTTCCCTAAACCTGGCCACACTAGCCTTGGTGATGCTTCAACTACACAAGCTAACACTTCTTATAATCCTTTCCTACAATTTAAGTCAGAAAAGTCTTCTAGACTTCAGTGATTTTTTATTTACTTATTTGTCAATATTGAATGTCTAACTGAAAAATATAGACTTACAAGGACTGAAAAGATCATTTAACCTACTTTTGGAGTAGAGTGTTGTGTTAATATTAGATGCATCTCTATAATCAAGTGTTTTTCGAATCGTTAAAATTAAGGTTAAATAAGTTTTTAGTATATTCAAAATTGTTAAAATATATATGAATTCTATGGCTTATATATTGCCATGCATAGTGTTTACCATGAACGGGTCTCTACTAGCAATACTCTTTCTTTTATGACATCTTTTTAGGGGCATCCTCATTAATGTTGCCCCAAAAGTGTCGTGTGAATGTGCTAGATAGCATAATTCTGTAACGGATTTTAAAGATTGTTATGAACACTTTGAACATAAAATAAGATACAAATGTTCTGAAGTTAAAATAATTTTTACTTCCGATAACTTGCATCTTGTTTTCAAAATCCTTTAGAATTTTGAGTTATGAGTTGCGACTTCATAGAAATTTGTTGCAACTGGTAATTGACCCATATTTGAGTTGCTTAAGTTGAACTAGAAAATGCTGCATTTGTTAACGTGTTCCTTTAGGAGATATGCTAAGGAATAATTAATTTTGCATTTTTCTGACTTTTGAGTTGCCCCAATTTTCTTAATTTGTTTCAACAGTGGATATGTAAGGAGTAATGGATACTAGACCTTGTGATTGTTTTGATGAGTTTATGTGCTCTTAATATATAGAAAATGTTGACAGGACCCTTTTTGTGCTTTGCTGCGCAGTTTTAATGTGTCTTTTATCTCGATACTCAACCAATTTAGAATTTATCTATGATTATTGATAGCAATATTTTTCCTTTTTCTAAAACATTTCTACTTATAGTTTGTTTCGTGGCCTAATATTAAAATGCGTGTCCATAATTGTCTCATTGAATTTGATAGACAGATATCTGTCTAATATGTGGTGATAAAGGAGATCCGAAGTGCCACGTATATTGCGTCGAATGTAAAGCGTGTGTTCAGCATAGGTATGTGTTTTTTCGCATTGTATGATATTATATGGTATGTCAGAACAGAATTGGAATTTGATTTATTTGTCTCTTCTAGTTTATATACATTGGAAAAAATAGGAAGCCATCGGTACTGTAATTTTCAATATTGACGCTTGTTTATTCTCGATTGCCTAACAAAAATTTAAGAATAAGGAAAAAATATTGAGGCTCACATTATAATATGACTATATGAAAATCGTAATTTGGAACTAAATAAAAGGAAAGAAAAAGTAGAACTAATGAACTAACTGAATGTACATATACATTATATGTTCTAAGATGTCCTCAAGATGGAGCATGTATATTATGTACTTTTGTCTTACAAGTTGTTATACATTAACGAAAAGATCTGCCAAATTATAACAATTGCGGCAGGAATTTCTCAACAGTAATGTTTTATCCCTGATCAATCTACCATGTATCAACAATATCAGTTTGCTAGGTCTTTTATTGAATGACTACATTTAGAAGCTATAAGTTTAGAGTTATAGGTTACCACTTTATGGGCTTCATTGATTATGATTCAAATTTTCTATTTTTAATTAGCTACCTTCGCTGTATGAATTCAAATATTGCAGTTTCATTGAGTATTAAAAATAGGAACCACAACATTTGAACTCTTATTGTGAAAGTCACTGAAAGCTTTATGTGATTAGCAAGCTCCTCTGCATATAAACCTCCAATCTCTTCTTCTTTGAAGGTCACTTACCACTTTTAGATTTATCATTTTATTACTTTATGAAGGAAAGTAATTTGTTTAGAGAAATTGTTGCTGCATTTGTAAATTCAAATGACTAACTAGCTAATATTTCACTAAATCTCTGAGGTTCTAGAGGCAACTCTATAGAATAAACTACGTGTAAAGTTAAGTGGTAAATTTATTAAGGAGCTTAATATTCGTCTTATTTTGATTCTAATTTACACTGCACCAGTTTATATATTGATGTGATCTGAATATATCCACAATTCATACATACTTGTGTTTCAAGTGGAGAAGTGAAAGTATAAAACTGGAACCTAAGATGTTGTGTACTTCTCTTTCTAGCCTGATATATGTAAATGTGCTTAACAAATAGTTTATATATTTGCAGATATTGTTTACATAAGTTCTATACAGAAGATGATGGAACAATTGTTTATATATTTGCAGATATTGTTTAGACGAGTTCTATACAGAAGATGATGGAACAATTATCTGGAAATGTGAGGACTGTGCACCACGTAACCCCAAAAGATGGGGATCTGAAGAATTAAGAAGAAGCAAGCGTGTAACTCATGTTGCTGAAGCAAAATATAGAAGGATAGAAATGAAAAAGGAGAGGTTTGCAGTTAGAAAACCAAAATCTGTTAGATCATCTGAAGGTTTTCATACCGAATGCCATAGGAAAAATGACATTGAGAAGAGACAACCGATCCTTGAAGACAATGGCATCTATTATGAGGAGCCTGAATCACCTAAAGGTCCTATAAATATTTTAACTGACGAGCAAGCATTGGAGCATGGGAAATATGTTTACTCTGAAGCCTTAACGACTCAAGACCATAGTTATCCAGAATTTGACAAGCCTAGCCGTGCTCACCCACTTAGTGATCCAGTTTGGACGTGAGATTTTTACTTTATTTTTCTGTGTTGAGGCTGCTTTTGTCCTGTTAATCATTGAAATGAAGTTCAAGTAATTTGTTATAATTCCCTTAGAGGGTTTTTTATGCACCTTATTTTTACAAACATTTTTTCATGTATAGGGGACAATTTATATTGAACAACGCAACAAATTTTGGTCTTGTTGCTTATGCGTCAAGCGGAGCTTGCTCAAAAGTGCATTTGGCAGTGACAGAGCTTCCTAAACTGCTTGACGTGGAGATGTTATCAAGGCGTGGTATTTGGCCTGAGAGGTTTGATATGTCTCCTCCTAACGGTGATAGTATTGGTCTCTATTTCTTTCCACATTATGAAAGGTATGCTTTATCAATAGAATATATTCTCCATACTGAATGGTTTTGTAATTTCTATGTAAACCTTGTTTTGTATATTCTCTAACATCAATTAGGGATGAGTTAATTTTTGATGGTGTGATGAATGATGTAATTGAACAAGAATTTGCTCTCAAGGCGGTCATTAACAACATAGAGCTCCTCATTTTTTCTTCACATCTATTACCTCCAAATGATCGGAGTATGTTCTAAACCTTCGGCTTTTAATGTAAATTTAGAAAATCTGCTGTGTTAGGTTTTTAATTCAACCACTTATCTAATTTTGCAGGAATTTGTGACAAGTATTATTTGTGGGGTGTTTTCAAACCAAAGTCTGTCGTTGGGGATATTAGGCCCAATTAATCCCCTGAACAGAAACAGTTTGTGGCTTCTTAATCTGCCGTGTCAACTCTATGAAATCTCGTATCAGGTCAGATTGAGCATATTTTCACAGGTCAGTATACAGGGGTCTATGATTTAGAAAATTTGCTATAACAGGCAGTTAATTCAATCACTTACCTAGTTTTCCAGGAATTTGTAAAAAGCTTTATTTGTGGGATGTTTTCAAGTAACTTTTTCAGCTTAAATGTATACAACATTTTTCATCAACTATATATAAAATTGTTTGTAAAACGCTACCCTTGATAGCTAGAGCTTCTTTGTGGTCTTTGTTCCCATCAGCACGAGATAATAGTTCAATTGTGGGTTAAAGTGTATATGTTTGGTTCGGTTACTAATTTGTTTTCCCCTGAAATATTAGAGACCATTACATTCTACTTGAGGTTTATTTATAGGGCAAATAGGCTCCAAAAGCTTGTCAAATGTTTTCGCACGTGGCCACATGTGAAATAGGAATAAGAGTTGATCTTTTGGTGTTTTCGGGAATTGATTTAGTATGTGTTTGTTTTCACATAGGATGTGAATTCATGATTTATTTATAATTTGACACTATTTTGTAACATCCCAAGCAGCTTGAAACTAATAAAAAAAATAGGGAGTTTCATCATAATGCCAAACCAAATAATCCAGTGTACACAATATATTAATACAGTCTTACAAAAGATATGACTATAAAAATATATTAATTATACACTTAAACTAAACTAGTAAACTCTATGTTTAAACTGACCCCTACTAAAGCTCCCACTGGAAAGCTCCTCCATAACCTAAAACGATGGATCCTCATTCTCCAGAAGTGCCCTTAACACTGCAACCACATCTGCTCCCACCGAAAAGGTGATCATCGCAAAAGGAAAACATACAATACGAGACAGAAACACAGAAAGCAAGGGTAAGCTAATAATGATTTAAAGAAAGTTACATTAGAGTAACAACATAATAACAATCAATTATCACAAATTCACACATGAACATTCCAATGCTCACACGCCATTCAACTCTAGACTCAATCATCCGGATATATGCAATTAACATCGGACCTCTTGATGGCTTGCACCGTGTATGATTCCCAAACTCTGCAGAGTTTGGCCTCAAGGGGTTATCACCCAATCATCACAACAGGTAAGTCTCCTTCGCGCCAAAGACTTGATCGAGTCCAGTGGCTAAGACCTCCTGCTACTCCTCACGACATAACTCATTATACTCTATATGAGCTTTAATGATTATTGGAGCGTCAGGATACCAACCAAAACTGAGTCCTTATGTCTTTGCATACCCTACCTCATCCACACTTAGAATTTCTCCATGAAATTCCTCCATAATTCACATACAACAGGTCCATATTCACCCAATCTCACTCAAAGCATACCAAGACAGTCAAAAAGATTCATTTCAGATAAGTTAATGCAATGAAACACATCAAAATAGCAAACATGAAATCTGGCAGCCAGCGCTTAGCCTCAGCATTAAAATCTCGTTCCAGACCTATAGGGGTCCCAGCGCTAGGGCACCGCTCGGCTGGCGCTCAGCCTCATTCTTCTCGCATTTTTCAGCGCCAGGCACCGCTGGGCTAGCGCTCAGCGCTGATCCTCTCGCAGTTTTCAAGGCTCAGCCTTGAATTCTGAGGCTCAGCCTCACACCAGAAAACAACACATATTCTGGTTTTCATTGGGAGATGTTTCACTTGATTTCATGACCCAAATTGGCATCTCCATGGCAGTGTTGTCTAGTTTTCAAAATGGTGTTTAAGCAAAGTGAGATGATACCAATTAGAGCCATGATTCAAGTGTTCATTTTCCAATTCAACCTCGATTCACACAATGCAATTCTAATTACAAACATTACATTCATTGTATCCTCTAATTAAATCCAATTATCAGCTTCCCTTACCTGACAAAGCGATTCTACAGACCCAAACCGCTTAAAGAACACCAAAACGCATCTAACTCCACAAGATGCTCTATCTACGCATAGAAACATCATAAGAACGATCAGGACCTACCATTATGATCACTGATCAACAAAGACTCATACTGATGATTAAAACGTCACATGCAAGCGGAAGAGAGCTCGCATGCAACAAAAAATAGGAAAGACTAAAAAGAGAGCGGAAACTCAACTTACGCGAACGGAGAAATTGATCGGTCCAATTTGAAGAGCTCGTTGAGAGGATCAATCCTACGGTCTCGGTTCTTCAATCAGACGATCAAAGAGACAAAACCTCTATAGAGAAGTCAGAGAACTCTAGAAAAGTGGTTTCTAGAGAGATGATGTGTTTTAAAATAATGAAACTCGTTTATAATAATTCTATTTATACTAAAACCTTTTAATATTAAAATAATCGAGTCACTATTTTAAATCACTATCACTTCTTAAATGCCATTTTCTAGCATCTTACGTTATTTCAAATAACTTCTGTTTTTTAAATTGAGACATGATACTTTAAATGTTAAATCAAATACACTAACAGTTAAAATAGGAGTTTGTCTCTACTAATTTAAGATAATTCCTTTAGGTGCATAAATCTGGTTAGATGCATTACCTAATGTTAGTGGTACTCAGTTGTTTTGACGTGATTTTAAGTACCTCTTATACACAAATTAATATGTTTATCTTGTACTTCTACCTATAAGACGTTTTCCATTAAATCACATTAGGTATGTGATTTGACTTTGAAAACAGCATAAAAAATATGGACAACTTTTTCATAATCACTTATGAAAAAAAAATCCCAAGGAAAAATAGTTTATATATAAACTCATCTTAATTTATATTTAAGTTTATTTTATTTCTTCTTTTTATTTTACTCGTAAGTTTTTATGAAATGATTATCTCAGTAAAAATACTAAATTTGAGTTAAAGTTTATTATTAACTTACCTCAATTCAATTTTTGACAATCCACACAACGTTAAAAAATTATTTTAAGCAGATGTCTGGATTATTTTATATTTAATAAAATGATTTGATATAAAACCTTTCTTAGAGACGACTTTTGGAAAAACAAATTTCTCTTAAAATGAGCCCTAGCAAAGCTTATTGTAACTTTGTGTTTATAACACGTTTTTGTGTCACTGGACGTGGATTTGCAAAGCAACTTATTGTTATTTGCTTTTATATTATTTTAGACGTGAGTTTGTATATCTCAAATGTGAGAAACGCGCATTCGGCTTCTTTCTATTAGTGGCTCTCACATGGATTTCAATTTTCCACCTTAACACGTGTTCAATCTGTGTTGCATCATTCGAAGTCACCAACAAATATAAAAAAAAATGTGATTTTAATATACATAACTGATCTTATTATAAGAATTTATTTTATATACCTAGGAGAGTTTTTTGCATACTTGATGATTTAATATTTGTTAAATACGATTTTGAAGTAAAAAAGTTTATATTTCCTTATTTATTCTAAAATTAATTTTAACACTGTTATTTGACAAATGAAAATAACTTTTTAAGTGTGTAAATCGAAATTAAAACTGGAACCGAGATTAAAGTTGTGTGAACGGTTCAAATAGGTTGCGGTCTGAAGGGTCAAACTGAAATTAAAGCCTTATGTCACACTTATATCGAGAAGATGTTAAACTATTCTTAACCTAACTTAAAGGTGATGTTAGAGTATTGGAACAAAAATAATTATAAATAATATATAAATGTATTTAAACTTTTCTTTTAAATCCTCTCAAACAAACAATTTATGAGTGTCTTGTCAATTTTTGTACTTTAGTATATAATACGTCATATAGCTTTTAAAATAATATACATTTGATAATCATTAGTTCGGATAAAGTTCAACTTTGGTTGCAATAATAAGCCATAAATTAGTAATATATCCATTAGCTTAATTAGTAGTTAATTTAATTTTAAAAACAGTGATGATTGCTTACCAATATTTTTTTTACACTTAATTATTAGGGAATAAAGTTCTGTGATGAAAATGAAATTATTTTAAAGCAGCTTTGAAACTTGAACTGAAAAGCAAAATGAAGAAGATCTGAAAAGCAAAATGAAGAAGATCTTTCACGTGTAAAATTGCATTTCAGAGGATAAGCTCATTTTATTTGGCTCTAACGCTTATACGAAGAATCACTTAAACTATATAAAACTCCGTTTAATACAGTCTAAAGTTCATATAAGAATCCCTTGCAATTCCGTTTAAATTGCTACCTCTTGAAATTGTAAATAACTCACGACTATAATTTCTTTCAACAGTCAAAATTTTCACGTTTTTTATGATTTTTTAAAATTTTGTATAAAAATTTGTTAGAAATCTTATGAGTTTTTTTTATTTACACATAATTTGCTCATGAATAATCACTTCTATATAAGTTTAAAATTCGTAAGAAATTTCGTGAAAAGAAAATCTGATTTTTTTTTTCTAAACAAAATAATTGGAAGATTGCAATTGTTTTTTTCTGTTGCTAATTTAAATTCGCATGTAAGTTTACTATGAATTTTAAATTTGCAAGTAAATTTTCTGTAAATTTTAAATCCGTAAAGGACATTTGCGAGAAAACCCTCAAGTAGATAAATTTCTCTCTAATTTCTTTAATTAAAAAATTCGCAGAAAATAAGCTGTGAATTAAAAAATTATATTTCAAAACAATTTTATATTTGACAAAGAGTTTATGGATTTATCTACAAATATTTAATAATTTTAAAATATGAAAAATTCGTATAAAATAACTTTGAAACCATACTTACTTCTTTTAAAAATAACATTTATTAAAATATATTAAAACGAAGGAATATATAGCAACAAAAATATTTGCGTAAGGTATAAATGGAAGATTCTCAAGTTCACCTAAAAGTAAAATTGTGACAGGACAACAACACTTAACCTTTTTCCAAAATTAGATTTTGAATCAATTTTAATCATAAATAAATTGGTAACAAAAACATAAATTCCTTGCATTACAGTCTACAAAAGATTTTTTTTTTTTAATTTTTGATTAAAATGAAAACTAAGAAAACAAGAAATATAACCTCGTAACATTATAAGTTAGAAAAACTATATTTTTGTTATGAATTAGTGGTTGTTCATAGATTTGATACACTTACTTATATATAATTGATATGTACTGACATAATTCATTACTCTTAATGTAAATATTTGTATTAACTATTTGATTTGTAATCTTTATGGGGTTACATGTTGTATATATAGATAGGATTCTTTCTACCAGTAATAAAACACACATAAAACATTGCTCCATATTCTCTTACTCTCTATTCTTCCTTTTCTTCTTTTTCCTATTATTAGCTTTACTTTATAGCACGTTATCAACATGATGCTCCAACCAACTGAACACTAGTGGAAGTGTTGTGTATCTTCTCTCTAATGACACCACGGTGCTTTATGTGTCTCAATCCAGGTTCTTTCTAATCATTTCTTCATTTACAATCTTATCTTATATTCTCATTCTTGTAATAAGAATTATTTGACTTTATCAATTTTCATCTTCGTCTTATTATTATTATTATTATTATTATGGTGATTATTATTATTATTATTATTATTATTATTATTATTATTATTATTATTTTATGAGCTAGTTCTAAACACGTCAAACGTTGCAAAATTTGAATTTGTGACCTTTGGTAATGTAACAAGAAAGAATTACTTATATTGGATATTAAATGTTGAAATACATTTAGATGCAATGGGTCTTGGTGATACTATTAAAGAAAGAAATAAAACATTTGAGCAACTAATTGTCTCCTGCAACAACAATATTGTGATAAGTTCACAAATATTTTGAATTTATTTGCCGCCTTCTTGTGGCTGAACAAAGCAATAAGCTTTTGATAGAAAATCATGAAACATGTCCAATAGGTTATGCTCCATTCCCAGAAGTGAATGCAACAACATTTGATTTATATTTTTATGGTCGTGATAGTAATTATGGACATGGTTATAAAAGAAATTTTAAAAACACATTTTATCACCAAAAGTGGAACAATAATGTGAAAAAAGGAAAAGAAAAATGTGGTGCAAATCTCACCTTACAAGACAATTTTTTGAGGTTGAGTTAGGCTTAAACTTCACTTCTTAACATGGTACCAGAGTCGTTGTTTAAAGTCTATCCTAGCGAGATTTGTGTTTGTTGGGCATATAAATCCACCCGTTATCAAACCATCCATTAATATCTAGTCACACGCATGAGATGTATATAATTTGGCGTGAGGGAGATGTGTTGAAAGTTTCACATTAACTAGATAAGGCAATTTCATGTTTTAATCCAGGCTCTCTCTAATCCTTTTTTTTTCATTTACAATTTTATTTTATATTTTTATTTTTGTCATAAGAATGATTTGACTTTATCAATCTTCATATATGTCTTATTATTATTATGATGATGATTATTAGTATTACTATTATTTTTATGTGCTAGTTCTAAATATGTCAAACCATGCAAATTTTGAATTTGTGACCCTTGATATTACGAGGAAGAATTATTTATTGGATATTGAATGTTGAAATATATTTAGATGCAATGGGTCTTGGTGATGTCATTAAAGAAATAAATAAAGTATCTAAGCATCTAATTTGCTCCTCTAACAACAATATTGCAAAAAGGGATTTCACAAATGTTCTAAATTTATTTGATGTCTTCTTGTGGCTGAACAAAAACAATGAGTTTTTGATAAGAAAAAAATCATGAAACCCGTCCAATTGGTTCTACTCCATTCTCATAAGTGAATACAACAACATTTGATTTCTATTTTTGTGGTCGTGATAATGATTATGGACATGGTCATAAATGAAATTTGAAAGACACATTTTATAAAAAAAAATGGAACAATAATGTGAAAAAGGGAAAAGAAAAATGTGAAAATAATGATAAATAAGATGAGAATATAAGTTATCATTATGGTGGTAAAGGCCATTTGAGTTGTACTTGTCATACACCAAAACATCTTAAAAAACAAGGAAAAGAACATAGAAACATATCTTGCTTATGAAGATGGTGATTCTAATTATGGCCATATGGATGCTACTAATCTTGATATCGTTATTTTATTTTATTTTTGATAAACCAAATGGAAGCATGGATCACCTCATTAGGGATGAGAGTGTTAAAAAATATATTTTCTCATATTATGTTCTTAATTTTAAGATAATGTTTTATATTTGTTTCATGTTGCATATATATAAGTTTTTCTTGATCAATAAAATCCTCTAAATATTTTATTATTCTTCTCCTCTTACATAGTAATATATAATATTGATATTTATGTTTATATGAAGAATGAATGTTGGCAATCTAGTACCAATGATGAGGATATGTGTCTTATTGATAGTGCAACAATTCATATAATTCTTAAGAGTAATAAATTTTCTCATACAAGTTAATGTTAGCATTATTTTTAGTACTACAAATATATTTGAAGGCTCTAAAAGAGATACTATACTTCTACCAAGAAGTTTAACAGAAATTTATTAAGTTTCAAGGATATTTGTCTAAATGGATATCATATTGAGACAAATAATGAAGAAGATATGAAATATTTTTATATCACTAGAATTGAGTTGAATAAAAAAAATGTGTATTGGACAAATTATCAACATTTTCTTATGGTTTACACATATATTAGTACAATTGAGATGCATGTCATGGTAAACCAGAAGTTTATTAATAAAAATGAATGTTTTGTTTGGCATGATCAGTTGGATGGTGTACTATGCATATATTAGTACAATTAAAATGCATGTCATGGTAAACTATAAGTTTACGAATCAAAATAAATTCCTTGTTGGTCATGATCAGTTAGGTCACCCTGGATCTGTTATGATGTGAAAAAAAAGTTGAAAAACTCATGTGGACACCCATTTAAGAGTCAAAAAACTTCTTCAGACCAATGAGTTCTCATGTACTGCACGCTGAAAAAGGAAAGTTGATAATAAGACCATCACTAGAAAAATTAGAAATGAGTCAATCTCATTTTCAGAACGAATACAAGGTGATATTTGTGGTCCAATACACCCATTATGTGAATCATTTAGATATTTCATGATTTTAATTTATGCATCAACTAGATGGTCACATATTTGTTTATTATCAACTCGCAATCAGACATTTGCAAAGTTATTAGCACAATTAAGAGCTCACTTCCCAAATTATTTGATTAAGAAAATCGATTTTGATAATACTGGTGAAATTACATCTCATGTTTTACATAGTATTATATATCAATTGGAATTGAAGTTGAACATCCATTAGCACATGTCTATACTCAAAACAGACTTGCGGAATCATTACTAAAACGTTTAAAATTGGTTCCAAGATCATTACTTATGAGAGTTAATCTTCCAATGGTTACTTGGGGATATTCAAGACTTGCAGAATCATTACTAAAACGTTTCAAATTGGTTCCAAGAATATTACTTATGAGAGCTAATCTTCCAATGGCTACTTGGAGATATTCAACTTTGCATGTTGTAGTATTGATTCACATCAAGACGACAAGTTATTACAAATGCTTTATTATGCTGTTGGTTTTTGGTCAGTAACCTAATATTTCTTATTTAAGATTTTTTGGGAAGGGTGTATATGTTCCAATTTCCCCACCAAAAGAGACTATGATCGGTCTGCAGAGACGATTGAGAATATATGTTGGATATGATTCTCCCTCAATAATAAAATATCTTGAACTACCAAATATAGACTTATTCACAGTTCGATTTTTTTACTGTCAATTTGATGAATAAGTTTTTCCAACATTAAGGGGGAAATGGAAACAATTAGAAAAAGATATTGATTGGAATGAGTTATCATTATCTTGTCTTGATCCTCATATAAAAGAACGTTAACTAGAAATTCAAAGGATAACTCATTTACATAATTAGTCAATCAATTACCATATGTTTTTACTGACAAAAAGGATAACTAAATCATATATCCAATTGTTAATGCTAAAAATAGATTTGATATTCATTCATAACACGCTTAAAGTGTGGTAGGCCTGTTGGTTTCAAAGACACACTTGAGGCTTGGTAGGCCTATTAGTTTCTAAGATAAAAACTCTCGAATAAAAAAATAAGCTAAAATGCTAGATGACCTAATAAAAAAAGTGGAAATTCCAAAATATTCATTTGGCATAATTAATGATTCAGTTCCAGAAGAACCTTAGGTAAATGAAATTGTTGAAAACGATGATATCTTAATAAATTATGTCAAGAATCATATAATATGGAACCAAAATGAAGTCAACAATAATGAGTTTTTTTGCATATAATATAACGAGGAATGTTACGAGTGACAATGAGAATCAAGAACCAATGATCATTGAAGATTGTCGACAAAGAAATGATTGGCCAAAATGAAAAGATGCAATATAATCATAATTATATTTGCTTGCTAAATGAAAGGTTTTTGAATTTGTACTTCATGTACCCGAGGGTGTAAAACCCATTGGGTATAAAGGCATTTTTATGCAATAAAAAAATAAAAATGGTGAAATTTTTAGATACAAAGCATGGTTAGTTGCTCAAGGTTTTTCAAGAAAACCTAGTATTGATTTATAAAGTGACATATTCACTAGTTTGGGTGCAACAATATTTCGATATTTGACTATCCTAGTTGCACAAGAAGGTTTGCATTTACATGTAATAAATGATATTACAACTTATTTATACGATTCTCTTGATAAAGATATTTATATGAAAATCCCTGAAGGATTTAATTTGGCCAACAAGGCAAATTCTAAAGAGGTTTGTTCAATAAAATTGAAAAAGTATTTTTTATTGATTAAAACAATTAGGGCGTACGTGGTATAATTGTCTTAGTGAGTCCTTGTTAAAAGAATGGTATAAAAATGGTCCTATTTATCCTTGTATTTATATGAAATTATTAGAAAATGAATTTGTCGTAATAAATGTTTATGTAGATGACATAAACATCGTTGAAACTCCTAATGAGCTCACAAAAACAATTGATTGCTTAAAGAAATGATTTGAGATGAAGGATGTTAAAAAGGAAAAACTTTTGTTTGAGATTAGAAATTGAGTATTTAAAGGTGTTTTTGTACATTAAGAAGCTTATATAATGAAGGTGCTTAAAAGGTTCTAAATGGACAAGTCACATCTATTATGCACTCTAATGGTTGTAGGGTTGTTAGATATTGATAAAGACTCTTTTAGACCTCAAGAAAATGTTGAAGATGTTCTTGGTCCAAAAGTACCTTATCTTAGTATTATAGGAGCACTAATGTATCTTGCTAATTATATTTGTCTTGATATTGCATTTGCTATAAATTTGTTAACCAATATATAGTTCTTTACATGTAAAAAGACATTGGATTAGAGTAAAACATATACTTTGTTACCTTAAGGGTACTACGAATATGGACTTATCTTATCCAAATGATTCAAAATTAAATCTATTGGGTTATGTAGATGGATGTTATTTATTATATCCTCACAATATCACAATGGTTTATCACAAATATGATATTTGTTCACATGTGGTAGCATAATGATTTCATGGTGGTCTATGAAACAAACCATAATAGCAACATCGTCAAATTATGCATAATTTTAGCATTACACGAGGTAAGTCGTGAATTTGTTTGGTTAATATTTATAATTCAACATGTGTGACAAAATTATGGTATATCATCGGGAAAAATGGAATCAATAACCATATATAAAGACAATAGTGCATTGTTCAATCGAAAGGGTGATATAGAGATCCAAAAGATTCATTCATGTGAAAATTTGATAGATCTATTTAAAAAGTCTTCACCAAAAGAGAACTTTTGAGCGATTGGTTGACAAGTTTGGACTTCTCCATCTTAATGATGTAAGTATACATGAGGGAGGAGAAATAAAATACGTGATAAACAATATTGTATTAAAGAATACAGAATGTTGCACTTTTTTTCTTTCATTAGATTTTTTTCCCAAAGGATTTTTCCTAGCAAGGTTTTAACGAGGCACATTCTCTTATCAATGGACAACCAAAAATGTTCGTCCATTGATCTAATAAAGTTACTCATATGATTGATATGATTTTCTACAATTACTTATATGATTAATTACTCTTTATGAGGTTTAAATATTTGTATCAAGTATTTGATTTTGTACTGGTCCAGAGGAGGTGGTTCGGTTTTAGGCCGAGAGGATAGGTGGATTTTAGCATTTAACAAATCGGGTCGGCAGGACACCGATGGAGAAGAATATTAACTGAATTCTGTGTTTGGTGGGGTTTTTGGGAATTAATATGGTTGTTGTTATATTTAGAGATATTTTAGGAGCAAAGGATGATTTCATTTTTATTTTGTATTTTTAGAATTTAATATTTTGTAACTGATTATTCTATAAATAAGAAGGTTGCTCCCATGGTCAAGGGATAAAAAAGATTTTTGACCTAAGTAAGTCTAAAACACTTTCTTTTGTTTTGGTGAAGAATTATCTAGTATTTTTCTGAACCAGAACATTGACGCCCACCGTGGGGCTCGGTAAAATTCGATCCTGACCCCATTCAAAGAACGAGCAAAAATAGACAGAATTGAGGATGAACAGAGGCAGAGGAGCAACACGTGAGGGGCCGACTAGGTAGCAGATAATGAAGAGCATCCTGGAGCTGCAACGACAGAATGAAGAAATTAGACTAAAGGCGGAGGCTGATCAGGTTCAGCTGGAAAAGGAGAGGGAGGAAGCCCGTAAAAAAGTAGAGGAAGATCTATAGGCTCTTCGGGAAGAGGCTTTGAGAGAAAGAGAAAGACTACGTGAAGAAACACACTGATGCCTAGAAGAGGCACTTCGACAACAAGAACAATTGCGGAAGGTGAACGAAGAAATGCAAAACAGATTGGAAGCCACCAGGGTTGGTTACCGATACGCTAGTCAGTTAAATCCCGATGTTGGTGATGCCAGCCCTCTAGCAAATTTGATCATGGAGGAGCCAATTCCACAGAATTTCGTGATCCCGAAGATCACACCCTTCACAGGAAGTTCTGATCCAGAGCTACATTTAAAAGCATTTTAGGCCCGGATGTTGATATGAGGGGGGAATGACACAATACGTTGTAAAATGTTTGTGGGCACGCTAGTCGAGATCGCTCTGGAATGGTTCAACACTATTCCGAGGTCCTCAATCAACTCGTTCAACAATTTTAAACACGTTTTCCTAGAAAGATTTTCGGCCAACAAGGCCAAGCCGGTAGAGATGGCAGACATGTTTGACATACGACAGAATGTCGAAGAATCATTAAAACAGTTCCTCAATCGCTTCACCAATATTAGCATGAGGATAGTCGACCCCAATGAGGGTTTACTTGTAAAAGCCTTTGTGAAGGGGCTCCGAGCCAGTTCCTTCGGTGAATCCCTGTACCGGTTTTCGCCAAAGACCTTAATGGAGATTAGGCAAAGGGCAGCTGTGGAGATAGAGACCGAAGAGGCCATGCGTCATAAAAAAGCAGGGGACAAGAGGACGCTGGCTCATACCAAGAGTGAACGAGATATCAAAACTTATCGAAGAGAAAGGACTCCACCGCGAGCTAGACCGGATCGTCGTTTCGTTCCTTACATAGCACAACAAAGGACCGAGTATCGACGAATTCAGAAAATCCCAAGCTTCAGGGTGGCTCTAACTGAAATATTGGAAGATGTAGAAATATCTAAACATTTGCGCTATCCCAATATCACAGGGAGAACACTTGGAAGCAGATCGGATGCTTGGTGTAAGTTTCATCAGGCCGGAGGTCATGACACAAATTCGTGTTATGCCTTAAATAATCAACTTTCTACGTTGGCAGATAGGGGACTCATGAGGAAATTTATGAAATCTGATACAGATGCGGAACCATCTAAAACTCGTCCGACCCCCGATTTGCACGAGATACCTGTGCTGGGGGATTTCAATACGATAGCAAGAGGTTTCGCGGGAGGAGGACAGACCAGCTCGGCTAGGAAAAGATATGTAAGGAGTGTCATGACTACAGCCAAAATCGAAAGGCCAAAGAAAGTTCCAGCTATATAGTCTTTTCGAGTGAAGATTTAAAGGGAGTAGTTCCGCCTGAAGATGATCCCATCGTCTTGTCTGTTATCATGATGGGAAGGAATGTTCATAGAGTGCTAGTTGATCAGGGGAGTTCTGCCGATGTGATGTTCTGGAACACCTATACAGGGCTGCAAATACCGACAGACCAATTAAGGCCTTTTGATGGAGTACTCGTGGGTTTCTTAGGAGATCAGGTGGAGGTTAAAGGCTATGTTGATCTTCGAACGACTTTTAGAGACAAAGAAGATGCAAAAACTATATTTATACATTATATAGTTGTCAATGCACCTTCATCATACAACTTACTACTAGGAAGGTCTTCTATCAATAAATTGGGAGCAGTAGTATCAACGGTCCATTTGAAGATGAAGCTTCCCACTGATGATGGGAAGGTGCTCACTTTATCAGTGAATCAGGAAGTTGCTCATAAATGTTACGAAGATAGTCTAAGGTCAAGGAGGAAGGTTGCATATTCAGTCAGCACAACGAAGGTAGTCATAGATCTCGAGTTAGATCCTAGACTAATACATTCTGAGAGAAGACCTCAGCACGTGGGGGAGATAAAAGAGGTACTCGTAGAGGGCAAGAAATTAAGAATTGGAGGGGATTTGAGTTTAGAACAAGAGCAATAGCTTATGCAAGTACTGAAGAAAAACCTTTCTTCATTTGCTTGGAGTGTAACAGATATGATAGGAATAGATCCCGATTTTTTATGCTATAAACTCAACATCAATCCTTCAGCTAAACCTAAAGTTCAAAGGCGTAGACGATTGAGTGGGGATCGCGCCCAGGCAGCTACCGAGGAGGTATGTAAGCTATTAGAAGCGGCTCATATTCGGGGGATACAATATCCGACTTGGTTGGCAAATGTGGTGATGGTATAAAAGTCCAATGAAAAGTGGAGAATGTGCGTTGATTTTACTAACTTAAATAATGCATGCCCAAAGGATTTGTATCCTTTGCCTAATATAGATGCGTTAATTGATAGTGCATCGGGTTGTGCTTTGTTAAGTTTCTTGGATGCTTATTCAGGCTATAATCAGATAAAAATGCATTCATTAGATGAAGATAAGACAGCATTTATGGGAGGAACGGCTAATTACTATTATCGGGTAATGTCTTTCGGGTTAAAGAATGCGGGAGCTACCTATCAAAGGTTAATGGATCGAATTCTGGTGTCCATGTTGGGGAGGAATGTGCATGCATATGTTGACGATATGGTAGTTACCTCGGTAGAAGAGAAACAACATCAGGGGGATTTGGAGGAATTCTTTGTCACAATCAACAAATACAAACTCAAACTTAATCCTAAGAAGTGTGTTTTTAGGGTTAAGGCAGGGAAGTTTCTGGGTTTCTTGCTTACCGAGAGGGGAATAGAAACTAATCCAGATAAATGTGCAGCCATCATAAATATGAGGAGTCCAAGCAATGTTAAAGAAGTACAGAGATTGACGGGGAGGATGACGGCCTTGTCCCGTTTTCTTGCTAAAAGTGGAGATCGGGATTTTCCCTACTTCCAATGCTTGAAGAAAAATAAAAAAGTTTCAATGGACTGATCAATGCGAGGAAGCTTTCCAAAAGTTGAAAGAGTATCTAGGTAAACCACCAGTATTGTGCAAACCCGAGAAAGGTGCTGATCTAGCGTTATACATCTCGGTGACCGAGCATGCAGTCAGTTCGGTATTGGTACGAGAGTCTGGTGGGGATCAGAAGCCTGTGTATTTCGTAAGCAAGGTACTTCATGGTGCTGAGGTGAGATATCCAACTATAGAGAAAGCAGCGTTGGCCATAGTAGTGTCAGCTCGTCGTTTAAGACATTATTTTCAAAATCATAGTGTCAAGGTGATGACGGATTTACCGATCAGGTACATATTGCAAAAACCTGATATATCAGGTAGGTTGGTTAAATGGGCAATAGAGCTCTCGGAGTATGGGATACAATATGAATCACGGGGGCCGATCAAAGCTCAGTTTTTAGCTGACTTTTTAGTAGAGTTGTCTGAACCACCTGTTACGGGTCGGCGCGTAAAAGAAATATCATGGATTCTATCAGTGGATGGGGCTTCTAATTTAAGAGGAAGTGGTGCTGGTATAGTTTTGGAAGAACCAGAGGGAGTCTTGATTGAACAATCGTTGAGATTTGCTTTCAAAGCTAGTAACAACCAGGCAGAATATGAGGCTTTGATAGCAGGGATGCTTTTAGCTAAAGAAATGGTCATCACTAGGTTGTTAGTCAAAAGCGATTCTGCATTAGTAGCAGGACAAGTGACCGGAGAATTCCAAGCTCGTGATCCACAGTTGGCTAAATATTTAGAGGTAGTCCAATCTATTGCGAAAAATTTTGTTCTCTTTGAATTCGTGCATGTTCCGAGGGAGCAAAATTGCCGAGCTGATTTGTTATCCAAGTTGGCTAGTTGTTCGAAACCAGGCCAGCATAAGTCAGTGATAAGAGAAATGTTGGTAGCTCCTCGGGTAGATACACGGGAGAAACATCAGGTTTTGGAGATTTTGATGGCTGAAGAATCCTGGATGACACCTTTAAGAAGCTATCTTGCAAATAACAAGTTACTTGAGGATGTGAATGAGGCGCGAAAAATAAAGAAAAACTCAAGCCGATATACACTGATCGATGGTCATTTATTTAGGTATGGATTTTCTAGGCCTTTGATGATTTGTGTAGGAAGGAGGGAGGCGTCTAGGCTCATGACCGAACTCCATGAAGGCATTTGTGGAAGTCACGTTGGTGGGAGAGCGTTGATGTTGCGGATAGTTCGGGGAGGGTTCTTTTGGCCCACTATGAAGAATGACTGTATGGAGTATTTCAGGAAATGTGAGTCGTGTTAGAAACATGCTGATTGGAGCCATGCGCCGCCAGAGGTGCTGCACTCCATTAATACACCTTGGCCCTTTCACACTTGGGGAATAGACATTCTAGGTCTGTTTCCTAAAGGGGTGAGACAATTCAAGTTTTTGATTGTGGCAGTAGAATATTTTACAAAGTGGATTGAAGTCGAGCCGGTTGCTGTGATTTCGGGTAGTCGGGTTCGGGAATTTATCTGGAAGAATATAATATGTCGATTTGGTGTTCCACACCGAATTATTTCGGACAATGGAACTCAGTTTACATGCTCACAGGTGAGGCAATTATGCGAGTAAGTCGGGATTAAACAGGTTTTCTCTTCGGTGGAGCATCCTCAGACGAATGGACAGGCAGAAGCGGCTAATAAAGTGATATTAAGGGGTGTGAAACGAAGATTGATGGCGGCAAAAGGAGAGTGGCCAAATGAGATACACTGAGTGTTATGGGCATACCATACCACGCCTCAGACGTCTACCCGGGAAACTCCATTTACTTTGGTATACGGCACCGACGCAATGATCCCGATAGACATGATGGAGAACACGGGAAGAGTGAGGTTGTTTGATGAGGAGATTTCCGAAGTGGGTTTGCGGGCAAACCTTGATGTTATAGATGAAGTTGGGGACTTGGCTCAGATTTCAGGTGAAGCAATGAAGAGGCGGTTAGAGAGAAGTTACAAGACTAAGGTAATACCTCAGGGTTTCCGGGCACAAGACTTGGTACTAAGGAAGGCACAGTTAATTCAAATGGATAGTAAGTTGGCGCCAAAGTGGATCGGGCCCTATCGTATTAAAGAAGTATTGGGGGAGGGAGCTTACAAATTGGAGACATTAGAGGGAAAGGAGATACCACGAACATGGAATGCGGCGAATTTGCATTTTTACTTTAGTTGATACTTTAGTTGAATTGTTTTGTTTTGTAGAGATGTTTTTCTTGGTTTTAATCTTTTAATACAATATTATTCAATGCAATTCTTTCTATCCCGAGCCTATGTGCTTGAGGTATAAAGAACCTTTGTGTTCTATCTCGAGCCTATGTGCTTGAGGTATAAAGAACCTTTGTGTTCTATTCCGAGCCTCTGTGCTTGAGGTATAAAGAACCTTTGTGTTCTATTCCGAGCCTATGTGCTTGAGGTATAAAGAACCTTTGTGTTCTATTCCGAGCCTATGTGTTTGAGGTATAAAGAACCTTTGTGTTCTATTCCGAGCCTATGTGCTTGAGGTATAAAGAACCTTTGTGTTCTATTCCAAGCTTATGTGCTTGGGGTTTAAAAGAACATTTGTGTTTTATTTGTAGGAGAGATTAGATGAAACTGGTGACTGAGAGCTCGGTTTATAACCGAGACTAATGGTGGTGGAAGTGCGTAGGTGATAGCTAAGAGATTAGCTAAAATTGGTGTGACTGAGAGCTCGGTTTATAACCGAGACTAATGGTGGTAGAAGTGTGTAGGAGATAGCTAAGAGATTAGCTAAAACTGGTGTGATTGAGAGCTCGGTTTATAACCGAGACTAATGGTGGTAGAAATGTGTAGGTGATAGCTAAGAGATTAGCTAAAACTGGTGTGACTGAGAGCTCGGTTTATAACCGAGACTAATGGTGGTAGAAATGTGTAGGTGATAGCTAAGAGATTAGCTAAAACTGGTGTGACTGAGAGCTCGG